>ERZ1106963.669-NODE-669-length-47570-cov-18.310302_pt1 | contig 47570 bp, 38 predicted proteins | sample MGYA00403681_ERZ1106963 | MGnify/ENA primary metagenome ERZ1106963 (study PRJEB35170, sample SAMEA104062407) | human gut metagenome | biome: human gut; feature: human-associated habitat; material: faeces | place: Denmark | collected 2012-05-03 ...
GGCTGTCCATGGTGCGGATCTGGCCGCCGGAGGTCTGGGTGCGGAGCAGGAACTCATCGGACAGGTAGAAGGTGTCCTGCATATCGCGGGCGGGATGGTCCTTCGGGACGTTCAGGCGGGTGAAGTTGTGGTCGTCGTCCTCAATTTCGGGGGCATCTGCCACAGCAAAGCCCATGCCCGAGAAGACGTCGATGATCTGGTTGGTGACGAGAGTCAGGGGGTGCAGACCGCCCACGGCGCGGGTCTTGGCCGGCAGGGTGATGTCCACCGTCTCGGCGGCGTTGCGGGCAGCAAGCTCAGCCTGCTTCACCTTGTCAGCAGCGGCGTCATACTCGGCCTGGACCTTGGCCTTCAGTTCGTTGATGATCTTGCCCATGGCCGGCCGCTCCTCGGGGGCGACAGAGCGCAGATTCTTCATCAGGGCGGGGATCTTGCCGTTCTTGCTCAGATATTCCTGCCAGAAAGTTGCCAGCGTTTCTTTGGAAGAGACCTGGCCCAGGCTCTCTTCGGCCTGCTTTGCCAGCTCGTCGATCATTGCTTGCATGGATGTTCTCTCCTTCTCATTCGTGTTGTTCAGCGGACAGCAAAAAAGCTCCGTCCCCTGCCCCGGCCTCCTGAAAGGCCCGGCAAAAGGGACGAAGCTCTAAAAATTCACAGCTCCGCGGTACCACCCGGTTTCCGCCCGGCTCTTTCGCAAGCCGTGCGGCGCTCAAAACGCCGTAACGGGGCGCACCGTCCGGCCCTACTGTCGTTCAGGCCGGCCGCTCGGGAGCGAACTTCAGCCTGCGCCCGCGCGGAAGCCCTCTCAGCCGGTGAAGCTTCTCTCTTTGCTGCGGTGCGCCTGCCTACTCTCTCCGTCGCTGCGTTTGGAGTATTCAGGTCGTGGTCATTTTGATAACCGAGAATCATCTTATCACATTTTGGGGCGGTTTGCAAGCACAGCGGGCAGATTTTAAGGAATATCCGCATTTTTCTTGCTTTTCAGTCGTTATCATGGTATGCTGAACTCAGCGCTTTACTGAAAGGAGGGTACACCTGCGATGGGTTGGAACGGCTGCGTTTTCTTCAAAAAAGGAAACCCCTAAGCTTTTCCGGCTCGAAGTGTACCCTTTTATACCTTTCAGCAGAGCGTGGAGCATGATCTATGCGCCCCGCAGCTTTGCTATGGGGCGCTTTTGTTTTGCGCAGAAATATATAAAAAGGATACACATTTCTATCCATAATAATAGAAAGGGTGTTCCCCATGAACTTGAAAAAGCAGCTTGCCTGCATCTATACCAACAACTTCTTCTCCGGCCTGCGCATCACCGACGCGGTGTGGGTGGCGCTGCTGGCTGCGCGGGGCTTCTCGCTGTGGGAGATCGGCGTTGCCGAGAGCGTGTTCCACATGGTCAGCCTCACCTTCGAGGTTCCGAGCGGCATGGCGGCGGACCTGCTGGGCCGCAGGAAGACACTCGTGGCCGGCGGGGTCTGCATGGTGCTCTCCAACCTCCTGATGGCCTTTGCGCCGGACCTCTTTTTCATCTGCCTTGCGATGGCGCTGAGCGCACTGGCCAACGCCATGTTCTCCGGCACCGCCTCGGCCCTGACTTACGACAGCCTCAAGCAGTGCGGACGGACAGACGACTACCTCCGGGTCTCCGCCAACTGCTCCCAGCTCTCCATGCTGGCCACGGCTGTGGGGTCCCTCGCCAGCACGCTGGAACGGTTTCTCCGCTTTTCCGGTTTCTACCTGCTGAGCGCCGCCTTTGAAGGCACTGCCGCTGCCGCCACCGCCCTGATGACCGAGCCCATCGTCACCGAGACGCAGGCCCGCCGGGAGAAGCAGACCTTCCGCGACCTGCCCGGCCAGCTCGCGCGGCTGGTGCGGGACAGCATCACCGCTCTTCGCGCCACCCCGCTGGCTGCAAAGCTCATCGTCTCTGCCGCTGTCCTCTGCATCCCCAGCTACCTGACCAAGATGTTCGTCCAGCAGCGGCTCGTCGAGCTGGGCTGGTCCACAGCGCTGCTGTTCGTGCCGATGCTGCTGAGCGGGCTTGCCTCCATGCTGGGCGTTGAAGCGGCCCGACGGCTCCATCCGGAGAGCCTGCGGCGGTTTTACGCCGTCTGCGCCCTGCTCTGCGGCGGGGGCTGCGCACTGGTGGGTGCCGCCCCGGTACTGGGCTGCATCTTCGGCTGTATGCTGGTGCAGGGCGTCATCGACACCTACCTCCTGCATGAGGACCAGAAGTTCAACGATGTCATTCCCAGCGACCAGCGTGCCACCCTCATCAGCGTGGACAGCATGGTCTACAGCCTGCTCATGATACCCGCCAGCCCCCTCGTGGGCGCGGTGGGCGACACCTTCGGGCAGGCCGGTGCGGGCCTTGCCGTGCTGGGCGTTCTCGTGGCGCTGACCGGCACGGCGGCGCTTGGCCGAAAGACGCGCGCCTCCTGAGCAAAAAACGCACTGCCGGGTTTCTTGACAGCTGCCCGGCAATGCGCTATAATAACGATAGAAAAGGCACTGTGACAAGCGGTTTGGCCTCTTCAATGGTTTAGATTTCTTTTTCCGAAACCGTCACCTTGGCAGAGGTGGCGGTTTTACTTTTTGATTCGCAGTGTGAACGTGAGTCCAAACAAGTGAAACGTCAAAGTAATCGGCATCTTCTCACCCCCTTTCGGAAGTGAGAGACCAAACCGCCTGCCGTATGTACAGTGCCTTACCGCCTTGCGGCGGCAGTATCAGTGTATCATAAACACTGACAGAAAACAAGAAAATCCCCCACGAAAGTGGGGGATTTCCTGTTTCTACTCGTTTTTACTTACTCAGCAGCTCATCTACCATCGCGTCCATCTGCGCCTCAGCGGCGGCGTTGGAAGCAGAGCGGAGGGTCACGACGGTGTCGCAGACGGTGATGTTCTTCATGCCGTCCAGCTCGGCGCGCATGAGCTTTGCAGCCATGGGTGCCCAGGTGCCGTTCTCCATCAAGGCGATGGTGCGGCTCTGGAATGCCTTGGTCTTGAGGTGGGCCAGCAGATTCTCCATCGGCGGGAAGAGGAAGCCGTCATAGGTGGCGCAGACCAGAACGGTCTTGCCGCAGCGGAAGGCTTCGGTGACGGCGTAGGAGACGTCGGTGCGGGTCAAATCCATCTCCACCACCCTGGCACCCTTGGCGCGGAGCTTTTCGGCCAGAATGTGGGCGGCGGCGCGGGTGTGGCCGTGGATGGAGGCACTGGCGACCAGCACCTTCTCCGGCTCTTCGGCCTTGTAGCTGGACCACAGATCGTAGTAGTTCAGGTACTTGCCAAGGTCGCCGGTGAGGACGGGGCCGTGGAGCGGGCAGATGGTCTTGATGTCCAGCGCAGCGGCCTTTTTCAGCAGAGCCTGCACCTGCGGGCCATACTTGCCCACGATGTTCAGGTAGTAGCGGCGGGCCTCGCTGGCCCAGTCGGCCTTCTCGTCGAACTTTGCCACAGCGCCGAAGCGGCCAAAGCCGTCGGCAGAGAAGAGGACTTTTTCGGTGGACTCATAGCTCACCATGACCTCGGGCCAGTGGACCATGGGTGCGAACACGAAAGTCAGGGTGTGAGCGCCCAGCGAAAGGCTCTCGCCGTCCTTCACGACGACGCGGCGCTCCTTGGCGATGGCCTCTGCGCCGAAGAACTGCTCCATATACTGGAAGGTCTTGGCGTTGCCTACCACCTGCATCTCGGGGTAGAGGGCGGCGAGGCGGGCCACATTCGCGCCGTGGTCAGGCTCCATGTGGTGGACGACGAGGTAGGCGGGCTTCTCCCCTGCCAGTGCCTCGGTGACGTTTGCCAGCCACTCGTCGGTAGCGCGGTCGTCCACGGTGTCGAGGATGGCGATCTTCTCGTCCCGGATGACGTAAGAGTTGTAGCTGACGCCGGTGGGGACCGGGTACTGGCTCTCAAACAAATCGATGGTGGTATCGTCCACGCCCACGCCCAGAATGGCGCTGCTGATGTTCTTTACGCTCATAAGCACATTTCCTCTCTGTTATTGGTGTGTATGGTCTGCCATGGCTGGCAATTATTTTAGTAATCGTTCTCAGTATAGCACAGTCTGCCGCCTTCGTCAACTATTTATCAGGCCGGATGGCCGAATGACGTTCTACTGCGGTAGGTTCTATGATAAAGTGCCAAATATATATCTTAGATACGTTATAAATCAAACTTTATCAGCTTGATAAAGTTCCCCCTGTTGATAAAGTTCGAACTTTATCAGCTTACCCGAAGTTCATCACATGGATAAAGTTCATTTTGTCGCGCTGATACGTCATTATTCAGGAACTTTATCCGATATTTCGCTGGTCTCAGAGAGTGCTTTCGGCAGCTCGTTCATGTCGTCTATCTCGAGCAGGGCGCTGGCACTGGCCTCGTCGAGGCTCTGGACGCTGCGCAGCTTCCGGCTGATGGCCCGGCTGCGGACGCCGATGAGCTGGTCCAGTTCTTCGTCGGTCTGGCGCAGACGCTGCTGCATCTTGGCGAGGCCCTGCCCGAACTTGTCGAACTCCGTCTTCACCGCGCCCAGCAGCTGCCAGACCTCGCCGGAGCGCTTCTGGATGGCGAGGGTCTTGAAGCCCATCTGCAGGCTGTTCAGCAGGGCCGCCATGGTGCTGGGACCTGCCACGTTGACCTGATAGTCCCGCTGCAAGACCTCCAGCAGCCCCGCGTTCACCACCTCGGCATACAGGCCCTCAAAGGGCAGGAACAGGATGCCGAACGCCGTGGTATAGGGCGGCTCGACGTACTTTTCCCGGATGTCTCTGGCCTCGCTGCGGAGCACCAGCTCGAGGGCGTGGCGGGCATCCTCCACGGCCTGCGCGTCGCCGGAAGCGTAGGCGTCCTGTAAGTGGGCGTAGGTGTCACCGGGGAACTTGGAGTCGATGGGGAGCCAGACGCTGCCGCCGTCTGCGCCCGGCATCCGGATGGCGTATTCCACCCGCTGGGTGCTGCCCGGAATGGTGGCGACGTTGGTGTCATACTGCTCCGGGGCGAGGATCTCTTCCAGGATCGCGCCCAGCTGGATCTCGCCGAGGATGCCGCGGGTCTTGACGCCCGAGAGCACCTGCTTCAGGCCGCCCACGTCGGCGGCGAGGGACTGCATCTCGCCAAGGCCCTTGTACACCTGCTCGAGCTGCTGGTTGACGGCCTTGAAGCTTTCCGTCACCCGCTTCTGCAAAGCGTCCTGAAGCTGCTCGTCCACCGTGTGACGTATCTCGTCCAGCTTGCGGGTGTTCTCAGCCTGCAATGCCGTCATGCTCTCGACCATGGCGCGGCGCAGCTGCTCCATCTGCTGGTTGTTGGCCTGCTCGAGGCTCTGCAGACGCCGCTCCAGGATGCGCTGCTGGCTATCCTGCCCCTGACCGAGGGTGGTGCTCATGCTCTGCACAGCCGTCTGCAGCGTCTCGCTGACGCTGCGGATGGCGGCGTAGTTCTGCTGGGCGATGGCGTCCTGACGGGCGTTGAACTCTCTAGCCTGAGCGGCCAGCTGCTCTTCGAGCCAGTCTTTCAGCTCTTCGCAGTCGGCTTCGTCCAGCCCGCCGGTGGGGCGTCCGCTGCGGAAGAGCAGCAGCGCCATCATCAGGCAGATGGCCACCAGCAGGACGGTATACAGCATTGCGAGAAATTCCATTTATTCTACTTCCTCAAACTTCAAAACTTCTTTGGTGGTCACGGTATCGTCACCGTACAGGCCCACGCCGTCGGCCTCCATCTCGCCGCTCTGGTTGTCGTAGGGGTCGCTGCGGAAGCCCAGCATCGGCGGGTCGAAGGGCGCTTCAAAGGCGCTGTTTGCCACCATGCGGCCCGTATCCAGACTGCCGAAATAGTGGCGGCGGAGCACTTCATCGCCCCGGCGGGCCATGGAGGCACCGTAGGAGCAGTCGGCATACATCCAGCCCTTGGGGGCGACGTAGAACCGCGCCCAGTCGTGACAGCCCGCGTCCCCCGGGGCCACTGCAAAGCCGCTCTCCCACCGGGCCGGGATGCCCGCGATGCGGCAGAGGGTGATGAAGGTCAGCGCCATGATGCCGCAGTCTCCCCGGCGGCTGCGGGCGCAGTTCTCGGCGATGGACTCGTGGACGAAATAGGATGGCTGGAAGTGATACCGGACATTCAGGGTGACATAATCGTAGATGCGCTTAGCCTTCTCCGCCGGGTTGGTGATTCCCTCGGTGAGCTGAGCCGCCAGCGCCCGCAGGTAGGGCGTAAAGACGATGTGGGGCGCTTCCTCGCCGGTGTAGAAATCGGGCTGCTCCGCGTCGGGCGTGAAGGAAAGCGGGTCGGCATAGACCGCCGTCTCCCGGTAGCTGTACTCGGCCCCAAAGGTGCGGTTCTCGGTCAAGTCGGCCTCCCAGCAGACGGTGCGCTGGGGCGCGTCCTCGGCGGCGATATGGCCGGGCGTCTCGGTGAAGCGGTCCAGCGTGATATGGCTCTGGGACGGGCAGGCGGCAGGCAGGGCCAGCCATGCCCGGACGTGGACGGCGTCTCTGCCCTCGGCTTTCGCCTTTTCCAGCGCGGCGGCGAAGGCTTCGTCGGACATCCGGATGCTGGTGCGGAGGGTGATGTCGGCGCTGGCGCTCCCCTCCCGCTCCATCTTCTCGTGGAGGCGGTGGCGCTCTTCGTTCTTGTTGTTGGGGGCATCCGGCGTCAGCTTCCGGGCGGCGAGGTCGGCGTGGGTGGCCAGCAGCGTCTCGGCGAACCGGGCCTGATACCGCTTCTCCCCTTCCACGAACCGCCAGTCCATCCGGCCCTCCCAGTCGAGCTTCTTAAATTCCTCTGCCGTGAAGTCCCTGACCCGCTCCTGCATCCGGGCGATGGCCTCGGCTTCCGTCCAGCAGTATTCCCCGGGCAGCCGGCGCATGATCTCCTTCTGGACGGTCAGGGCCTCCCGCAGGGCGTCCACACCGTGGGGCGTGGGGTTCTCGGGCGGGACATACCCCTCCGGCGGGGCGATGCCGTTGGACGCCGGGCCGTTCTGGGTCTTTGTCCAGTCCTCGGCCAGCAGCCGGTCGATGCGGGCGATGGCCTCCTGATAATATCCGGCCGCTTTCAGCCGGGCGATGTCGTCGGGCAGGCCCACATTCAGGCTGCGGATCGATCCATTCCAGTCGTACATAATCTTTTCCTCCTGTTATTCCGAAACGCTCTGCCAGAACTCGGCAGCACGTTCCACCCAGTCCTCGGCGTCCGTCCCCACGCCGATGCCGATGCCATGTTTGGCGTTGTCGTAAACTTCCACCCGGTTGGGGACGCCGTTGGCTTCCAGTGCCTTTGCAAGAGTCGGCCCCTGCAAGGGGTAGACGAAGGCTTTCAGCATGAGGTCATTCCTGCCATACCACAGGAAGGTGGGCGGATAGTCCGGCGTCACGAGCTTCGAGACGGTGTAGGAATAGTAGCGTCTTTCCAGCCGGTCAGTATCCATCAGGAGATGGTAGGCAGGCTTTGCCTCAAAGAAGTTGTTGATGGGGTAGGCCAACAGCAATACGCCGGGCTTCGGCACACCGTAGCGGCCCCAGCCCTTTTCCTCATTGCCGAAGACGCCTGCGAGCTGTCCGCCGGAGGAGTAGCCCAGCAGGGCGTAGTCTTCCGTAGAGACGCCGAAGGTGTCGGCATTGTCCATCACGAAGCGGATGGCCCGGGCCAGGTCCTCCAGCGGAGCGTCGTCCCCGGCCTCCCATCCGATGCGGTAGCGCAGCGAGAAGACGGCATAGCCCTGCTCGTGCAGCTCCCACGCCGTGGACACGCCGCCCCGCAGCTCGCCGCTGTAGTAGAGCGAGTTGCCCGACAGCACGATGGCAAACTTGGCCCCCGGCTGCTGGGCCGGGCAGTAATACAGCTCCACATGAGCGCGAGCAGGCACGGCGGCGATCTCCTCTTCCGAATAGAGCGGATAGGTCACCCGGGTGCCGTCGTGGTAGACCTGAGCCAGATAGTTGAGGCCCGCTGCGCAGGCTTCGGCGGAGGTCTCACCGACCACCTCGGTCAGCGTCTCGTCGTCGCGGCTGGTGGAGAGCCTTTCGCAGTCCCGCTCCCACACATAGGTGTATGTATAGAGGCCGCTGGCCTTGATGTCGGGGTCGTCGCGTATCTCCTTCATGGTGGTCTGGGGGGTGATGCTGGCTGCTGAAGCCGGGACGGCGAGGACACCAAGCATCAGCGCAGAGGCAGCGATTCGTTTCCAATCCATCTTCATTTCTCCTTTTTCAGAGCAGCCTTCATTGCATTTTTCGGCAAAGAGGTCTATAATAGTCCCTGCCCTGAACGGGTATTTATTCTATTGTATCACAATGGTGATGATTGTCAAAAAATTTCTGCCCGGGAGGGAGCCTTGTCATGCTGACCAATTACCACACCCACACCACCCGCTGCGGCCACGCCGAAGGCACCGAGGAGGAATACATCCTCACGGCCCTGCGCTGCGGCTTCAAGGTGCTGGGGTTTTCTGACCACACCCCCTGGGCCTACGCGACGCCGGGCTTCGTCAGCCGCATCCGGATGCTGCCCTCCCAGCTGGACGATTACGTCCTGACCCTGCGCGGGCTGCGGGAGAAATATGCCGACAAACTCCACATCCGCATCGGCCTCGAGGCGGAGTATTTCCCGGCCTATCTGGGCTGGCTCAAGGAAGAGATGGAGCGGCTGGACATCGAATATCTCATCCTCGGCTGTCACTACGACACCACCGACGAACAGGACGCCAGAGCCAGCCGCTTCGGCGGCAGCACCTCCACGGCCCACGGCAGGCGGTATGCCGAACAGGTGGTGGAAGCGCTGGAAACGGGGCTTTACCGGTATCTGGCCCACCCCGACCTCTTTTTGAACCGGGTGACGGCCTTCGACGCCGACGCCGAGAAAGCCTGCCGGGACATCTGTGCCGCAGCGGCGCGGCTGGACATTCCCCTCGAGTACAACATGGCCGGACTGACTTTGCAGGATCGTCCCGACGGCTCTCTGGGCTACACCCGGGACGAATTCTGGCGCATCGCGGCGGAGTACCCCGTCAAGGCCATCATGGGCTGCGACGCCCACGCCCCCTCGGAGCTGGACGTCGTCCCCTCCATCGAGGGAAAGAAAGCCTTCCTGCACAGCCTGGGCATCCCGGTGCTGGACACCCTGCCGGGGCTGGAATAAGCGGCCATTGCGCGGACGGGCTGCATCTGCTATACTGAGATAAGAGGAATGATGCAGGGCGCATTGGGGCGCTCTGCCGGGGAAGAATATCATGAGCAATATCACCATCCGGCCCATGGAGCCGGAAGACTGGAATGCTGTGTCCGAGATCTATTTAGAGGGCATCGCCACGGAACACGCCACCTTCCAGACCACCTGCCCGCCCTACACGGCGTGGGATGCCTTTCACATCAAAGAATGCCGCCTCGTCATTCTGGACGGCGGCGAGCTGGCCGGTTGGGCCGCACTGCGGCGGGTAGACCCCCGCTGGTGCTACCGGGGCGTGGCCGAGGTGAGCATCTACGTCGGCGAGAAGTTCCGGGGCCGAAGCCTCGGCTCCCGCCTGCTGACGGCCCTCTGCGATGAATCGGAAAAAGAGGGCTACTGGACCTTACACTCCACCGTTTTGCAGGACAACACCGCCAGCCTCGGCCTCCACACGAAGTGCGGCTTCCGGGTGGTGGGGCGGCGGGAGCGCATCGCCCGGGACTGTCATGGCCGCTGGCTGGATACCTACCTGATGGAGCGCCGTGCCAAAGCCGACGAGCCTGCGGGGTATAAGAAATTATAAAAAATGAGCTGCTGCACGTTACGTACAGCAGCTCATTTTCGTATCAGACAAGGCCTTTACCACTCGTTGTCCGCCGCGTCCGTATCGGCCACCCGGGTGCGCTGGAACATGCTTTCCAGCACGGCGCAGTATTTGTCGGCCAGGCAGACGATGACCGCCTCCCGGCAGGTGGGGACATGGCGGAAGGTCAGGGGCCACATATGGCTCGAGATGATGTTCTGCTCTTTTCTGGTGATGGCAAAGCAGCGCTCGGCATTGACACAGGCAGAGCCGGGATGGGCAAAGCCGTGCATCTCGAACAGGCGGCGCAGACCCCGGAAGGAACTGCGCTTGTGCCAGTCGTAGAGATAGAAGTCATGGAGAAAAGCCCCCACGGCCAGCGACGTCTCATCCGCACCCAGATGGAAGCGGCGGTTGAGCCAGAAGCTCACCAGCACCACATTCTTGCAGTGCTGGTAGGTGGTCACATCGCCGTGCTGGATAAATTCCCGCATCCGCTGCACTTCGGGGTGCTGGTCATATTGGGCCAGAATGGCGGTGAGGCACTGACGCTCCGTATCAGAAAGCTGCATTGAAAAGTTTCCTTTCATAAAGAGGTTGAACCGATCAAGATCTCAGCTGCACCGGGTTGGAATTGCCGAAATTCTCGGCCTCGGTGGGGTTTGTGCGCTTGAGGTCCAGGTCCACGAGGTACTGCTTGCCGTCGCCCAGCTCCTCGAGCTGTGCCAGTTTTGCCTTGGCGGATGCTTCGTCCGGGTACCACTGGATGAGGAAGAAATTCTCCGCCTCCACGCCGTAATACAGCCACTGGCCGTCGGCCCGGAGCAGGTCGTCCAGATGGTCTACCTCGTCGCCGTCGGTCAGGCCGAGGCCCTCTTCCGCGTAGACGTTTTCCGGCTCCACCTGCAGCACTTCGATGACCTGAATGGCGCTCTGCAGATATTCGTCCTGAGCGATGCTCTTGTCGGAGAGCTCCCAGCCCGTCAGGAATGCCTGCATCAGCAGGTCTTTGACCGAGATCTTCTTTTCCATGTATGTTTCCTTCTTCCTCGTTTGTTTCCGCTGACCAGTATACGCTCAAATCTTGGGCAGGTCAACCATAAATTTATGAATTTTTTGTAGGAATGTCCAAATTCAACTCAATTTGAACCCCAACGTCTCCCCCAGCCACTCGAGGCAGAGAGCCACCCAATGGGCGCGGTGAGGGTCGGCGGCATCCACTTCGGCGGTACTGATGCTGGTGCCGTGAGCGCCCTTCTCGAACAGATGTGCCTCGCACGGCACGCCCGCCCTCCGCAGGGCGGCCAGCAGGAGAAGCGTGTTCTCCACCGGAACGGTCTTATCCTCCATGGTATGCCAGACGAAGACCGGCGGTGTGTCGGAGGTCACCTTATCCTCCAAGGTGAACGCCTGCTGTGCGGCAGCATCCTCGCTGCCCGCCAGCTGGACGAAGCTGCCCCGGTGGGCAAACTCCCCTGCCGTGATAACCGGGTAGCCCAGGATCACTGCATTGGGCCTCTGCTGGGCCGTCTCGCCCGGAATGTCCAGCACCGCGCCGGACAGGGCCAGATGTCCGCCCGCCGAGAAGCCGCAGACGGCGATCTTATCCGGCAGGATGTGCCACTCTCCCGCATTCTGCCGCAGCAGAGCCAGCGCTTCGTTCAGCTGTCGGAGAGGCCGGTAGTTCTGCGCCCCCTCCCCCACGCTGTAGGTCAGCACGGCGGTGTGATAACCCGCCGCCGCAAACTGCAGGGCCACCGGGTCGCCCTCCCGGGGGCTGACATGGTTGTAGCCGCCGCCCGGCACCACCAGCACCAAAGGCCGCTGCTTCACGGCGGGCATGGCGTCCAGCGACGCCCGCAGGGAAACCGTCAGCACACCGCCGCCTGCAAGTTCCAGCTCTATCTGCTGCATCCTTCATCCTCCTTATAGACAGGTCTGTCATTCCGGCCCATTATACGGCTTTGGCGCAGGAAAGTAAAGGCGGCTTTGGCCCCGAAAGGAAAGTTTTTTGAACTTTTTATGAAACCCCTTGATTTTTGTCTCTCAGCGGTGTATATTAGCACTCGGAAGTTATGAGTGCTAAGTTTTCACGAGTGGTTTTCCGCTCCGTGTGCCGGCACTCTCCACAGGCAGATCCTGATGCGACACGCGCCCGGGCAGTTCCGCCGCCGGGACGCTAAAATCTGATAAAAAGAGGTTTTGTATTATGGCGAAAAAAGAATTTCAGGCCGAGAGCAAAAAGCTGATGGACATGATGATCAACTCCATCTACACCAACAAGGAAATTTTCCTGCGCGAGCTGATCTCCAACGCTTCGGACGCCATCGACAAGCTGTATTATAAGAGCCTGACCGACACTTCTGTCGGCATGAACAAAGGCGATTTCCGCATCCTGCTCACCCGCGACAAGGACAGCCGCACCCTGACCATCTCCGATAACGGCATCGGCATGACCCTGGAAGAGCTGGAGCAGAACCTCGGCACCATCGCCCACTCCGGCTCCTTCGACTTCAAGAAGGACAACAAGGATGAGAACATCGACATCATCGGTCAGTTCGGTGTCGGCTTCTACTCTGCCTTCATGGTGGCCGACAAAGTGACGGTCATCTCCAAGGCTTACGGCTCCGACGAGGCCTGGCAGTGGGAGTCCAGCGGTGCTGACGGCTATGAGCTTGAGCCTGCTGAGAAGGAGACTGCCGGTACCGACATCATCCTCCACATCAAACCCGACACGGAGACCGACAACTACGACAACTTCCTCGACGAGTACGGCATCGTGGCCATCGTCAAGAAGTACAGCGACTATGTGCGCTACCCCATCCAGATGGAGCGCGAAAAGAGCCGTCAGAAGCCCGAACCCGACCCCAAGCCCGACGACTACAAGCCCGAGTGGGAGACCTACACCGAGCTGGAAACTCTGAACAGCATGGTGCCTATCTGGAAGAAGCAGAAGAGCGAAGTCACCGACGAGGAGTACGCAAACTTCTACAAGGATAAGTTCAGCGACTACGCCGACCCCGCCCGCGTCATCGTGAGCCGCACCGAGGGTACTGCAAACTATAACGCCCTGCTCTTCGTGCCCAGCCACCGCCCCTATGACTTCTACACCAAGGACTACGAAAAGGGTCTGGCTCTGTACGCATCCGGCGTCCTCATCATGGAGAAGTGCGCCGACCTACTGCCCGACTACTTCAGCTTCGTCAAGGGCATCGTGGACAGCCAGGACCTGAGCCTGAACATCAGCCGTGAGATGCTGCAGAAGGACAATCAGCTCAAGCTCATCCACAACGCTCTGGAAAAGAAGATCAAGAACGAGCTCCACGCCATGCTGGCCAACGACCGCGAGAAGTACGAGAGCTTCTGGAAGGAGTTTGGCCGTCAGCTGAAGTTCGGCGCATACTCCGACTACGGGATGCACGCCGAGCTGCTGCGCGACCTGCTGCTGTTCTGGTCTGCCAAGGAGCAGAAGATGGTCACTCTGCAGGAATACGTGGACAAGATGCCCGCCGAGCAGAAGTACATCTACTTCGCCGCCGGCGACTCCACCGACCGTCTGGCAAAGCTGCCTGCCGCTGAGCTGGTCATGGACAAGGGCTATGACGTCCTGCTCCTGACCGAGGATGTGGATGAGTTCTGCCTGCAGATCATGCGCACCTATCCCCGCAAGGATGCCGAGGGCAAGGATGGCACCGTCGAGTTCAAGAACGTCAACAGCGGTGATCTGGGCCTCGAGACCGAGGACGAGAAGAAGGCCGCCGAAGAGGCTACCACCGCCAACAAGGCTCTGTTTGACGCCATGAAGGACGCTCTGGACGGCAAGGTCAAGGAGGTCAAAGTCTCCACCCGCCTGAAGGACCACCCCGTCTGCCTGTCCGCCGACGGCCCGCTGTCCATCGAGATGGAGAAGGTGCTGTCCAAGCAGCCCGGCAGTGAGGGCGTCAAGAGCGACAAGGTGCTGGAGCTGAACGTCAACCACCCCGTCTTCGCTGTGCTGAAAGCCGCACAGGAGGCTGGCGATACTGAGAAGCTCAAGAAGTACAGCGCTCTGCTCTACGCACAGGCACAGCTCATCGAGGGCCTGCCCGTGGATGACCCCGCCGCTTACGCCGAGGCCGTCTGCAGCCTGATGCAGTAATTTTTCCCTGTGTTCCCGGGCCGGAGGGCGCTGCTCCCTCGCCTTCCGCCTGACATCATAATTTTCTTCCCTTAACAAGAAGGCCGCGCTCCGCTGGAAAAGTGGATCGCGGCCTTTTCTTTTGCGCTGCCCGCCGCAGTAAGGTTTCTCCATATCGCGGCCCGCTCCCCCGCCGGGACGCGGCAGCGGGAAGTTTTGGCGCAGTTATACAATGCTTTTCCGGTTTTGAAAAAACTTTTGTCTCAGTTGTAATTTATCCGAGATTTTTATTTTGCATCCCCGCCGGACAGCCCCGGCGGGGATTTTTTGCAACTTTTCATTGAGATGCAACAATAACACATGGTTTTTTCCGGACAAATCCTTTACTATAGGATTAGAAGCGGGCTGTATCGCCCACACGAAACAAAAAAGTATCTGTCTGTCAGGAGGAAGATTCCATGATGAAGTCCATTCCCGTATGGAAGCAGGAGCTGTCCGACGGCGTCCACGCCGCACGCCTCGCCTCCCTGTATTGCTGTGCTCCCGCCGAGACGGCCTCTGAAGCCGCCCGTTACACCGCCGTGCTGGACGGGCTGGAAAAGACCTTCGGCTCCCACGCTGAGGCCGGCCTTTACAGCGCACCGGGCCGCACTGAGATCGGCGGCAACCACACCGACCACCAGCATGGCCGGGTGCTGGCCGGCAGCGTGAACATCGACATGATCGCTGCCGCAGCCCCCAACGACAAGAACCAGCTCCGCGTCCAGAGCGAGGGCTATGATCTGTGCGTCATTGATCTGAATGACCTCGAGGCCCGCAAGGAAGAGGAGAACACCACCGCCTCTCTGCTGCGCGGCGAGTGCGCCGCCTTCACCCAGCGGGGCGCAAAGCTGGCCGGTCTGGACGTTTACATCTCTTCCAACGTGCCGAAGGGCAGCGGCGTCTCTTCTTCTGCCGCCTTTGAAGTGCTCATCGGCGTCATCCTGAACGACTGCTTCATGACCGAGAAGGTCTCCCCCATCGCCATCGCGCAGATCGGCCAGTGGGCTGAGAACGTCTACTTCGGCAAGCCCTGCGGCCTGATGGACCAGATGGCTTCCAGCGTGGGCAACATCATCACCATCGACTTCGCCAGCCCCGCAAAGCCCGTGGTGGAGCCGGTGGCTGTGGACTTCTCCAAGGCTGGTCTGGCCCTCTGCATCCTCGACTCCGGCGCAGACCACGCCGATCTGACCGACGAGTACGCCGCCATCCCGGCTGAGTGCCGCGCCGTGGCCGCTGTCTGCGGCGGCGAGGTGCTGCGGGATGTGCCGTTCGAGACCTTCCTTGCAAAGCTGCCCGAGTGCCGCAGGCAGTGCGGCGACCGCGCCGTCCTCCGCGCCTTCCACGTCTACGCCGACAATGACCGTGTGGCAAAGCAGGTGGCCGCACTCCACGATGGCGACTTCGGCACCTTCCTCTCCCTCGTGAACGAGTCCGGCTGCAGCAGCTGGGAGTATCTGCAGAACGTCATCCCCGCAGGCTACAAGGAGCATCAGGAAGTGGGCGTGACCATCGCAGCCGCCAAGCATCTGCTGGGCGATAAGGGCGCTGTCCGCGTCCACGGCGGCGGTTTCGCCGGCACGGTGCAGGCTTTCGTGCCTGTGGAGATGCTGGACGAGTTCAAGGCCGGTATGGAAGCCATCCTCGGCGAGGGCCGCTGCCACGTCCTGTCCATCCGCCCGGAGGGAGGCGCTGTCCTGTGATCACCACTGCCATCCAGCAGCTCGTCAACTACGGTCTGGACACCGGCCTCATCCTGCCTGACGACGAGATCTACATCCGCAACCAGCTGCTCATGACCATGCAGCTCGACAGCTTCACGGAGCCGGAGGGCGACGTCTGCTACGCCGACCTCGAGAGCATCCTGAAAACGCTGGTGGACGATGCCGCGGCCCGGGGCGTCTGCGACGACAGCCCCACGGCCCGCGACCTCTTCGACACCCGGCTCATGGGTGTGCTGACGCCCCGCCCCAGCATCGTCCGCGCCAACTTCGAAGAGCGGTACGAGACCGACGGCCCCCAGGCCGCCACCGACTGGTTCTACAAGTTCAGCCAGGACACCGATTACATCCGCCGCTACCGCATCAAGCGGGACGTCAAGTGGGTGACCCGGACTCCTTATGGCGACCTCGACATCACCATCAATCTGTCGAAGCCCGAAAAAGACCCCAAAGCCATCGCAGCCGCAAAGCTGGCTCCTCAGAGCGCCTACCCCAAGTGCCAGCTCTGCGTGGAGAACGAGGGCTATGCCGGTCGGCTGAACCATCCCGCCCGGGAAAATCACCGCATCATCCCGCTGACCATCAACGACAGTGCGTGGAATTTCCAGTACAGCCCCTATGTCTACTACAATGAGCACTGCATCGTCTTTAACAACCAGCACACCCCCATGAAGATCGAGCGTGCCACCTTCCGCAAACTGCTGGACTTCGTGGCCCTCTTCCCCCACTACTTCGTGGGCAGCAACGCCGACCTGCCCATCGTGGGCGGCAGCATCCTGAGCCACGACCACTTCCAGGGCGGCCACTACGAGTTCGCCATGGCCAAAGCGCCCATCGAGAAGAAGTGGGTTTTCCCCGGCTTTGAGGATGTGGACGCCGGCATCGTCCACTGGCCCATGAGCTGCATCCGCCTCACCTGTGCCGACGACGAACGCCTTGTGGAGCTGGCCGATCAGATTTTGACCGCATGGCGGGGCTACACCGACGAGAGCTGCTTTGTCTACGCCGAGACCGACGGCGAACCCCACAACACCATCACCCCCATCGCCCGGATGCGGGACGGCAAGTTCCAGCTGGATTTGGTGCTGCGCAACAACATCACCACGCCGGAGCATCCGCTGGGCGTCTATCATCCCCACGCAAAGCTCCACCACATCAAAAAGGAGAACATCGGCCTCATCGAGGTCATGGGTCTGGCCGTTCTGCCCAGCCGTCTGAAAGCCGAGATGACCGATGTGGAAGCCGCCCTCGCGGCCCGCACCCCCGCCGCTGAGTACGGCGAGAACATCCAGAAGCACGCCGAGTGGGCGATGGACATCCTCGCCCGCCATCCGGAGCTGAATGCTGAAAATGTCCACACCATCGTGCAGGACGAGATTGGCCATGTCTTTGCCGAAGTCCTCGTAGACGCCGGCGTCTACAAGATGGACACGGCAGGCCGCGCAGGCTTTGAGCGATTCTTAGCAAGTATCTGAGCATAAAGAGGAATGCCTCCCCGGCGGGGAGGCATTCCTTTTTCGTTTATTGTTTGCCCAGCTGCCAGAAGGCTACGGCGCTGGCGGCAGCGACATTCAGCGAATCCACGCCGTGGGACATGGGGATCTTGACCGTGTAGTCGCAGGAAGCGATGGTGTCGGCGGCGAGGCCGTCGCCCTCGGTGCCAAGCACGATGGCAAGCTTCGGCTCTTTTGCAAGCTGCTCGTCGTCGATGCTCACCGAGCGGTCGCTGAGGGCCATCGCGGCGGTCTTGAAGCCGAGGGAGTGGAGGATGTCCATTCCCTTCTCCGGCCAGTCTGCCGGGGTCTCGCCCAACTGCCCCCAGGGTACCTGAAACACCGTACCCATGCTGACGCGGACGGCGCGGCGGCAGAGCGGGTCGCAGCAGGAAGGGTTGATGAGGACAGCGTCCATGTTCAGCGCCGCCGCCGAGCGGAAGATGGCCCCCACATTGGTGGAGTCCACGATGCCCTCCAGCACGGCCACCCGGCGGGCGTTTTTGCAGAGTTCTTCCACCAGTCGGGGTGCCGGGCGGTGGAAGGCGCAGAGCACGCCCCGGGTCAGCTCAAAGCCGGTGAGCTCTGCCAGCATCTCCCGATCCGCCGTGTACACCGGCGCGTCGCCGCAGCGGCTCAGGATGCCCGCTGCCGGGCCGGTGATCTGCTTGCGCTCCATCAGCAGGGACACGGGCTTGTAGCCTGCGTCCAGCGCCCGGTCGATGACCTTAGGGCTCTCGGCGATGAAGATGCCTTTCTCCGGCTCGAGGCGATTGCGCAGCTGGTTCTGGGTCAGCCGGGCATAAGGGTCCAGCTCCGGTGCGTGGAAATCCGTGATCTCGATGATATTGGGCATACAGAAAGCCCCTCCTTCTCCTGAAAAGCTGTTTTTTGTGTATTATACCATGAACGCCGTGAAATGGTATAATTGCGCATCCAAAGCCGGTTGCCGTGCAGCTCCGCAGGAGCAAGCGGCGAGGCGCTGCGCATAAAACTAGAATATCGCGTTAGCGATATTCTACCACAGTCTGCGCCGCATTGCAAAACAAAGCGCATCCTGCGATACCCGCCCGGAATCGTCATTATCTATAAAAAATATGGCATAGTTTTTGACAAAACGCCGGTTTTGCGTTATAGTATGGCATGGAATTATTTTCTGGATAGAAGGAGGAGCTTTTATGCCATCTCTCAAACCTCACGGACAGATGTCCGAAGCTTTTATTACCGCTCTGTTTCTCTCCGTCTCAGGCGGCTTACAGGATGTTTATACTTATTTATACCGCGGCAAGGTCTTCGCCAACGCCCAGACCGGCAACATCGTGCTGATGGCCGTCAAGCTGTTTGCGGGCAAGTGGGGCGAGGCACTGCGCTACCTGATTCCCCTTTGCGCCTTTGCGCTGGGCATTTTTGTGGCCGAGTTCATCCGCCTCAAGCTCAAGCGGATGCAGTGGCTCCATTGGCGTCAGCTGGTGGTGCTGTTCGAGATCCTGATGCTCTTCGTCGTGGGCTTTTTGCCGCAGGAGCTGAATCTGCTGGCCAACTCCCTCGTCTCCTTCTCCTGCGCCATGCAGGTACAATCCTTCCGCAAGGTGAACGGCTATGCCTTCGCCAGCACCATGTGCATCGGCAATCTGCGCAGCGGCATGGATTCCTTCTGCGCATGGCTGGTGGGCGGCAACACCAAAGCCTTCGGCAAGGCGCTTCACTACTTCGCTATCATCTTCCTGTTCGCGCTGGGTGCCGGCCTTGGCAGCCTTGCACTGGCCCCCATGGGCAGCCGGGCCATCTGGCTTTCCTGCCTGCTGCTCTTCATCAGCTTCTGCCTGATGTTCCTGAAAGAGGACATTGAGGAGCTGGAAGAATTTGAGCACCTGGAGCACGAGGAAGCTCTCAAAAAATAATTGCGCCGAAGCCTGTCGTATGCTATACTATAGAGTGTTTGTGTGACCCTCCGGCCCGCCGCACCACCGATGTGCCGGAGATGAAGTTGTAGAATCAGGAAGAGGAGCATTCCATGAAAAAAGGCTTTGACAACGCGAAATATCTTCAGATGCAGTCCCAGCACATCCGGGAGCGCATCGCACAGTTCGACAACAAGCTCTACCTCGAGTTTGGCGGCAAGCTGTTCGACGACTACCACGCCTCCCGCGTGCTGCCGGGCTTTGAGCCGGACTCCAAGCTGCAGATGCTGTTGCAGCTCAAGGAGCAGGCCGAGATCGTCATCGTCATCAGCGCGCAGGACATCATCAGCAGCAAGGTGCGCGGCGACTACGGCATCACCTACGACCTCGACGTTCTCCGCCTCATCGACGCCTTCCAGGGCATGGGCCTGTTCGTGGGCAGCGTCTGCGTGACCATGTACACCGCCGCCCCCGAGGTCGAAGCCTTTGAGCACAAGCTGAACAGCGTGGGCGTACGTACCTTCCGCCACTATAAGATCCCCGGCTACCCCAACGACGTGGCCCGCATCGTGAGCGACGAGGGCTACGGCAAGAACGACTACATCGAGACCCAGCGTCCCCTCGTCGTCATCACGGCCCCCGGCCCCGGCAGCGGCAAGATGGCCACCTGCCTGTCCCAGCTCTACCACGAGCACAAGCGGGGCGTCAAAGCCGGTTATGCCAAGTTTGAGACCTTCCCCATCTGGAACCTGCCCCTCAAGCACCCGGTCAACCTTGCCTACGAGGCCGCTACCGCCGACCTGAACGACGTGAACATGATCGACCCCTTCCATCTGGAGGCCTACGGCGTCACCACCGTCAACTACAACCGCGACATCGAGATCTTCCCGGTGGTCAACGCGATGTTCGAGCTCATCGCAGGCAAGAGCCCCTACAAGTCCCCCACGGATATGGGCGTGAACATGGCCGGCAACTGCATCGTGGACGACGAAGCCTGCCGCGAGGCCTCCCGCAACGAGATCATCCGCCGCTATTTCAAGGCCCTCTGCGACCACAAGATCGGCAAGAACGTGGACAGTGAGATCTTCAAGCTGGAGCTGCTGCTGAATCAGGCCGGTCTGGCTGTCGGCGACCGTGCCGTGGAAAAGCAGGCTCACGCCGTGGCCGAGCGCACCGGCGGCGCACCCGCTGCCGCCATCGAGCTGCCGGACGGCACCGTCGTCACCGGCAAGAACGGTCCCCTGCTGGGCGCAGCCTCTTCTGCCCTGCTCAACGCCCTCAAGAAGCTGGCCGGCATCGACCATGAGATCGACCTGGTCTCCGCCCGCGCCATCGAGCCCATCCAGACCCTCAAGACCAACTACCTCGGCAGCCGGAATCCCCGCCTGCACACCGATGAGATCCTGATTGCGCTGTCCAGCTCTGCCGCCGAGAATGAGACGGCTGCTGTCGCTCTGCAGCAGCTCTCCAAGCTCAAGGGCTGCGACATGCACTCCACGGTCATCCTGTCCAGCGTGGATACGGACACCATCAAACGTCTGGGGATGTACCTCACCTGCGAGCCTGCCTATGAGCAGGAAGACCGCAAGTATCACAAGAAATAAGCGCTCCGGCGCATAAGAAAAGCCGCACAGTACAGCGAAAAACTGTACCGTGCGGCTTTTTTGTTTCTTCTGTAGTTTCTCAGACGTGAGAGAGGCTGGGCGCACCGCCCGCGATCTCCTCGGCGGTCAGCGGCTTCGCCTCGGCAGGGGCGTTCAGACGCTCCTTTGCTACGGCCAGCATCAGTTTGATGCGGTTCTCCTGATTGACCCTGGTGGCGCTGGGGTCATAGTCGATGGGGGTGATGTTGGCGCTGGGGTACATCGCGCGGATCTTGTTTACCATGCCCTTGCCCACGATGTGGTTCGGCAGGCAGCCAAAAGGCTGTGCGCAGACGATGTTGCCGTAACCGCCCTGTACCAGCTCGATCATCTCAGCCGTCAGCAGCCAGCCCTCGCCCATCTTGGCACCCAGCGAGATGATGCCCTCGGGCTTTTCCACCAGCTCCTTGAAGGGGCCGGGGGCGTAGAAACCGGCGTCGGCCTCGGCCTTGAGCATGGAGCGCTCCACGCTGTCCAGCCAGTTGAGCAGCTGGTCGGTACCCATCTTCATGGCCAGCTTGCCGCCGTAGAGGACATGGTCCTCGCCCATGTTGAAGATGCAGTACTGCACGAAGCCCATCAGACCCGGGAAGTTGACCTCGCAGTCCTGGCTCTCGAGGAACTTCTGCAGGTCGTTGTTGCCCAGCGGGCTGTACTTGACGTAGATCTCGCCCACGACGCCGACTTTGACCTTCGGCACACGGGTGACGGGAATGGACTTAAAGTCCTTTGCGATGAGGGGGAAGGTGTGCTTCATCTCACGGGAGGTGAAACCCCTGCCCGCCAGCAGCACACGGCCCAGACGCTCGACCCAGAGGTCTACCATCTTATCGGCAGCGCCCTTCTCGTTCTCATACGGAGCGACCTGATTGCGCAGGGCGCAGAGCATATCGCCGTAGAACACGCTGGCGATGGCCCGGCGGGCCAGAGGCAGAGTCATCTGGAAACCGCTGTCCTTCTCGAGGCCCGAGAAGTTCAGGCTGGCCACCGGGATGTTCGGATAGCCTGCCTTGACCAGCGCCTTGCGGAGCAGATGGATGTAGTTGGAGGCACGGCAGCCGCCGCCCGTCTGGGTGATGAGCAGGGCCGTGTGCTCGAGGTCGTACTTGCCGCTGTTCAGCGCGTCGAGGAACTGGCCAATGACCAGCAGTGCTGGATAGCAGGTGTCGTTGTGGACATATTTCAGGCCCAGCTGCGCCACAGCGCTGCCGCAGTTGCCAAGGATCTCGCACTTGTAGCCGTCGTAGCGCAGGGCGTATTCCAGCAGGCGGAACTGGGTGATGGCCATGTTGGGGATGAGGATGGTGTGAGTTTTCTTCATCTCCGGGGTGAATTTGGGGTAATTGTATTCCATAGGTTCCTCCTATGTTACTTCTTATCTTCGTCTCGCTCATCCAGTGCGGCGAACAGGCTGCGCAGGCGGATATTGACAGCACCCAGGTTTGTGATTTCGTCAATTTTCAGCTGGGTGTAGAGCTTGCCGCCCTCCTGCAGGATCTCGCGGGTCTCATCAGTGGTGATGGCATCCACGCCGCAGCCGAAGGACACCAGCTGCACCAGGTCCATATCGTTCTGGGTGGTGCAGTACTTGGCGGCGGCATACAGGCGGCTGTGGTAAGTCCACTGGTTCAGCACGCTGGTGGGGAACTTTTCCACGCGGTTGGAGATGCTGTCCTCGGTGACCACCGCCGCGCCGTGGCGGGTGATGAGGTGGTCGATGCCGTGGTTGATCTCCGGGTCCACATGGTAGGGGCGTCCGGCCAGCACGATGATGCGCCTGCCCTGACGGCGGGCCTCATCAATGATCTCGCTGCCCTTGACCCGGATCTGTGCCATGTGGGCTTCATACTCAGCGTAGGCAGCGTTGGCAGCCTCCTGCACTTCCTTCTCGGAGATGCCGCCGAAATACTTGGGCAGCACGTCCTTCGCCATCTTGTGGACGAAATCCTTCGGACGGTGGATGCCGACGTAGTCGTAGATGAACTTCTGGCCTTCCAGCTCGGGGCAGTTGCCGGCGAGGACTTCGGGATAGTAGGCCACGACGGGGCAGTTGTAGTGGTTGTCGCCCAGACCCTCGTCGATGTTGTAGGTCAGGCAGGGGTAGAAGATGGCGTCCAGATGCATTTGGGTCAGGGCCTTGATGTGGCCATGGCTGAGCTTGGCCGGGAAGCAGGCGGTGTCGCTGGGGATGGTAGCCTGACCAGCCAGATAGAGGCCGCGGCTGGACACCGGGCTGGTGTGGACGGCAAAGCCGAGCTTTGTCCAGAATGCATGCCAGAACGGCAGCAGCTCGTACATATTCAGGCAGAGCGGGATGCCGATGGAGCCGCGCTTTCCGGCCACGGGCTTATAGCTGGCCAGAAGCTGCTGCTTATAAGCGTAGAGGTTGAGGCTGTTGTCCTCGCTCTTGCCGGTGACGGGCTTGTCGCAGCGGTTGCCGGAAATGAACTTGCGGCCATCGGCGAAGGTGTTGACGGTGAGCTGGCAGTGGTTGCCGCAGCCGCCGCACTTGACGCTGACGACTTTCTGGTCGAAGTTCTCCAGCTCTTCCTCGCTCATCATGGCGGAGGTGGTCTGGCCGTTCTTGTGGCACTGGCGCAGACCGAAGAGGGCCGCACCGTAAGCGCCCATCAGACCGGCGATGTCGGGACGGATGACCTCGACGCCCATCTCCTTCTCGAAGGCGCGGAGGACGGCCTCATTGTAGAACGTACCGCCCTGCACAACGATCTTCCGGCCCAGCTCTTCGGGGCTGGACGCACGGATGACCTTGTACAGTGCGTTCTTGACGACGCTGATGGACAGGCCCGCCGAGATATTCTCGATGGACGCGCCGTCCTTCTGGGCCTGCTTGACCGAGCTGTTCATAAAGACGGTGCAGCGGCTGCCCAGATCCACGGGGCGGTCGGCGAAGAGGCCGAGGGCTGCGAACTCCTTGACGTCGTAGCCCAGTGCCTGCGCGAAGGTCTGCAAAAAGCTGCCGCAGCCGGAAGAGCAGGCTTCGTTCAGGAAGATGTTGCTGATGGCACCATCTTCGATCTTGAAGCACTTCATATCCTGACCGCCGATGTCAATGATGAAGTCCACGTCCGGCATGAAGTATTTTGCTGCCGTGAAGTGGGCCACGGTCTCCACGAGCCCGAAGTCGCAGCGGAAGGCATTCTTGACCAGTTCTTCGCCGTAGCCGGTGGTGGTCACGCTGGCCACCTTGAGGCCGGGGTGCTCTTTATAGATTTTCAGCAGCTGCTCCCGGATAAGGGGCAGCGGGTTGCCGAGGTTCGGCTGATAGTTGGTGTAGAGGATCTGGCTCTGCTCGTCCACGACCACCAGCTTGACGGTGGTGGAGCCGGAGTCGATGCCGATATGCACCGGGCCGCACTGAGCGCCGAACGCCACCCGCGGCACGCTGTGGGACATATGGCGGGCATGGAATACCTCGTACTCTTCCTTGTTGGCGAAAAGGGGCGGCTCGCTGGCATAGGTCGCCGTGGCGGCGTACTCATCCAGCGCAGCGGCCACGTCCGAGAGGACGAACTCCTTGTCGGCGTAGAGGGCAGCGCCCAGCGCAACGTAGAGCAGGCTGTTCTCGGGGCAGGTGCCGGTGACGCCCAGTGCTTCGTCGAAGCTCTTGCGCAGCACGGTGCTGAAGGTCAGCGGACCGCCCAGATAGAGGATATTGCCCTGGATGGGGCGTCCCTGTGCCAGACCGGCGATGGTCTGGTTGACCACGGCCTTGTAGATGCTGGCCGCGATGTCCTCGGTCTTTGCGCCCTGATTGATGAGGGGCTGCACGTCGCTCTTGGCGAAAACGCCGCAGCGGGATGCAATGGTGTATGTACGGGTGGCCTGTTCGGCCGCCTTGTTCATCTCATCGGCACTCATCTTGAGCAGCGTCGCCATCTGGTCGATGAAAGCGCCCGTGCCGCCGGCGCAGCTGCCGTTCATGCGGACTTCGGTGCCGTTGGTCAGGAACAGGATCTTTGCATCCTCACCGCCCAGCTCGATGACGCAGTCCGTTGCAGGGACGAACTTTTTGACCGCCACGCGGGTGGAGAACACCTCCTGCACGAAAGGCACGCCGCAGCTGTCGGCCAGGCCCATGCCGGCGGAGCCGGAGATGCTGAGCAGTGCTTTCCGGCCATGCAGCTGCTCTGCGTCGATGCGGCGCAGCAGCTCCTGCGCCTTTTCCAGAATGTGGCTGTAGTGGCGCTCATACGTCGAATATAAAAGGGTATCGTTTTCATCCAGCACCACGCATTTGATGGTAGTGCTGCCGATGTCAAGACCTACTCTCACAGTTGTTTTTCCTCCTGAAGGACAATGCACTCTCCCTCTGCACACAGGGCTCTCCGGCCCGGGCAGAAGTTGTTTGCTAACGAATCAAATTTCAGACTCGCATACACGGGTATTATAAACCAAATCCGGCTGACAATCAATCATTCGGGATTATTTTACACCTTAAAAACAGTAAAATCATCTTGCAAAGTTAAACATTTTGTTAATTTCGCAAACTTTTCTGTGGATTTCGGGCTGTTTCTACTAAGATTCTTTACCGCCTGTCAATTTTTCTGCTCTCTTCCCTGTCCCGCACATAAAGCAAAGGCATCTGCGCTGCGCCGTCACGGGCAGCATTGCAGATGCCTTTTTGTCTCATTCAATATCTCCTCAGCAGAAGGAGCTCCTGTGCCGCCCGGCTTGCGAACCGCGCTGCGCGGATGTCGTTCTCCTCGCTGGAGTGGAGTTCCATTTCCGGCGGGATGTCCTCGCAGGAGGCCAGCGGGAACACCACCTGCGCCCGGGTGCCGCCGCCCGGACGGGCCGTCAGCGTCAGCTTCCAGCCTGCACGGCGGCAGATGAGCTTACAGATGCGGAGACCCAGCTTTGCGCCGCTGAGGAAGCGGCGGTTGTTCTCGATGGGGTCTTCCTCCATCAGGCCGCAGCCGTTGTCTTCCACCCGGAGCACGACGCCGGTCTTTTTCTGTTTCAGGCTCACCCACACCCTGCCACCTGCATCGCAGGCCCGCAGCGCGTTGGAGATGAGGTGGAGCAGCAGCTGTTCGGCCTCATCGGGAACGCCCATGACGGTGCAGTGCTCGATGCCCCCGCTCTCCGTCGTGAGCGCTATTTCCAGTGACCGCTGGATGTCCGGGGCCAGACGGCCCGCTTTTTCCAGCAGACTGCACAGGTCCAGAGGCTGCAGCTCGCTCAGCTCTTCATTTTCCAGCTGATAAAGCGTTATGGCATTGCGTACCGTGCGGTCCAGCCGGGCAGACTCTATCTGGATGTCCGAAAGTGCCTGCCGGGTGGGCAGGTCGGCCGACGCCAGCAGATGCATCTGCAGATATTCCCGGTTCTGGTCGATGATGCCAAGGGCATGGAAGCACACATCCCCAAACTCCTCCCGAAGGGAGCCTCCTGCCCCATCGTTTCGCCTGCGCATTCTGCTCTACCTCCGCGTCGTGTGGTCAGCACCTCACTGCTGACTCAGTTTACTTTCCAGCGCATAAAGCAGGCGGCCGATGGTCACCTTCCTGCGCTCTAAGCCATACTCTTTTCGAAAATCCCGCCATGTCTGGGTACCGGTCTCGTCCAGCGTCTCCAGCAGCCGCCGAAGGGCGCTGTCCACAGCCGCCACGGTGAGATTGTATTCCTCCGCCACCGGCCCTAATATCTCCTTGCGGATGGCCAGACGGTGGTCAGAGCCCATCATCATCCGAAGCGCACCGGTCAGGTAGCGCTTGTTGGCATCGTAGGTGCTCAGACCCCAGCTGCGATAGATGCGCTCGCAGCGCTTTTCCAGACTCTCCGCCGGGCGGTGGGCCGGAACGCGCAGCTCCTGCAGCATATCTTCCAGTGTGGCCTGACGGATGAGGTAGCATGCGTCCTCCTGACTCAGGCTCTCCACAGCCGATTTCTCATTGCGTCCGTCGTCCCGCAGAAGCACCAGAGGCTTGCGGGCAAGGCCGCGTATCTTGGGCAGGAACTGGATGCTGTCCATGTCCTCCAGTCTGCCGCCCAGCACCAGAACGTCCACATCGCCCTGCTCGAGCCGTTCCAGCAGCGTCCGGCTGCTGCGGTAGCCCGTACAGCGGATGGCCGGGTTGCGCTCCTCAAGATAGCGTGTCCATACCCGCATCTCTCTGGGGTCATAACTGGCCAGAGCTACGCGCCATATGACGTCCTGTTCCTCATAACTCACACGACGCGCCCCCTTCCCGCAGGTTTTCTGCCTGCTCCGCCTGCGGATACCAGCAGGAAATAGCATCCTGCCACAGCTCCGGCTGGACCGAGTTCTCATACAAAAACTGCAGCAGCCGTCCGCATTCCTCTTCCGGGGCCGGGACCCATGTACGGGCCGTGTCTGCCGGGTCGTCCGGAGCTTTTGTCCGGCTCACGGTCAGCCAGCAGCCCTGTCCCTCCGTCTCCAGAGAACAGGCAAGGGTATACGCCTCCTGATACGGTTCCAGCGCCGAAAAACTCCTCACCAATGGGACATTCTGTTTCATTCTGCATCCTCCTCACCCCATCTGCCCGGCCCATCCACTTATGCCGGACAAACTACTTCATACTATACTGTATAAAATTGTATGGAGCGTCGAAAGGAGTTGCAACGACAAATTTGCGTCAGTTTTCGTCGAATTTTGGAACACTGAAAATATTAACATGGATATTGTCTCAAGAATACCATCAACCGCTCCAAAAATCAAGACACATCTGCCGCATCCTCCTGGTTTGGGACGCTTTTCCGCGCAGGATGCAACGCTTTTCCATCCTTCGGCAGAAAACACAGAACTTGGCACCCGTTACGACATAAATTGTTCATATTCTTCTGATAAAATCAAACAGATACTATGTTTCCCTCTCCGTCCACAAATGTCGGGCGGAACAGGTCAGCAGACACTCCCCCGTTCTGCTGCCGGAAAGGCAGGCCAATGCTTCAGCTTATCAATATCGAAAAGAAATACACCACCGGCGATCTGACACAGGCAGCGCTCAACGGGGTCAGCCTCAACCTGCGCGACAGCGAATTCGTCGCCGTCCTCGGCCCCAGCGGCTCGGGCAAGACCACGCTGCTCAACATCATCGGCGGCCTCGACCGCTACGACAACGGCGAGCTCATCATCAACGGCATCTCCACCCGCCGCTACACCGACCGGGACTGGGACTCCTACCGCAACCACACCGTCGGCTTCGTGTTCCAGAGCTATAACCTCATCCCCCACCAGACCGTCCTCGCCAACGTCGAACTGGCCCTGACCATCTCGGGCGTGTCGGGCGCTGAGCGCCGCCGCCGTGCCGCCGAGTCGCTGCGGCAGGTGGGCCTCGGGGACCAGCTCCACAAGCGCCCCACCGAGATGTCGGGCGGCCAGATGCAGCGCGTGGCCATCGCCCGCGCCCTCGTCAACAACCCCGACATCCTGCTGGCCGACGAGCCCACCGGCGCACTGGACAGCGAGACGAGCATCCAGGTCATGGAGCTGCTGAAGGATGTGGCAAAAGACCGCCTTGTGGTCATGGTCACTCACAACCCCGAACTGGCGGAGCAGTATGCCAACCGCATCGTCCGCCTGCGGGACGGCGCCATCACCGACGATACCCGCCCCTTCGAGCCGGACGACACAAAGCTTGCCCCTCCCATCCACAAGAACATGGGCCGTTCGTCCATGTCGTGGCTCACCTCGCTGGCCCTGAGCTTCAACAACCTGCGCACCAAAAAGGCCCGCACCCTGCTCACGGCCTTCGCGGGCAGCATCGGCATCATCGGCATCGCCCTTATCATCTCGCTGTCCACCGGCGTCAATGCCTACATTGCCGACATGGAGCGCTCCACCCTGAGCGAATACCCGCTGCAGATCCTGAGCAGCGGCGTGGACATCACGAGCTTTCTGTCCTCGGGCAGCAGCGGCGGCACCACAGCCACCGGCCTGCCCACCGACGAGGACGGCAAAAAGGACACCTCCGGCGGCGTGGAGGGAATGGTCTCGGTCCGCCAGCTCATCACCAAGATGGTGTCGGGCCTGACGTCCAACGACCTCACTTCCTTAAAGAAATATCTCGACAGCGACGAGTCCACCATTGCGGATGACGCCACCTCCATCGAGTATTCCTACAGCGTCTCGCCCCAGATCTACCGGCAGGACGCCGACGGCAGTGTGCATCAGGTCAACCCGGACTCCACCCTCTCGATGCTGGGTCTGGGAAGCTCGGGTTCCGGCTCCACCTCCGTCACCAGCAGCCTGATGAACAGCGTGGGCAGCAACACCAGCGTTTTCTATCAGCTGCCCGCCAACAGTGACCTTTATAAGTCCCAGTACGAAGTCAAGGCTGGCCGCTGGCCCGAAAAGCCCACCGAATGTGTCGTCGTTCTGAGCAAATACGGCACCGTGACCGACTACGCCCTCTACTCCATGGGTCTGCGGGACTCCGCCGAGCTGGACAAGATGATACAGCAGTTCGCCCAGAACCAGAACGTCGATGTCCCCAGCGATTTCCGCACCTACAGCTACGACGAGCTGATGGGCCTGAAGTTCAAGCTGGTGAACAGCGCCGACACCTACGTCTACGACGACACCTACGGCATCTGGAAGAGCAAGGCCGACGACAAGGACTATATGCAGCAGCTGGTGGAGAACGGCGAGGACATCACCATCGTGGGCATCGTCCAGCCGGACTACACCGCCTCCGCTTCTATGCTCACCTCCGGCATCGCCTACCCCGCCTCCCTGACCGAGAAGGTCATGGATGACGCTGCCGACAGCGTCATCGTGAAGCAGCAGATGGCTGACCCCGCCACCAACGTCCTCACCGGCGAGAGCTTCGGCAAGGCTGAGAGCCTCCGCGACTTCGATTTGACCAGCCTCTTCTCCATCGACACCAACGCCCTCAAGAATGCCTTCTCTTTTGATGCCGATGCCCTCGACTTCGATTTGAACGGTGCCTTCGACCTCAGCAGCGGCAGTTTCGATTTGAGCAGCCTCATCGACTTCTCGGATTTTTCCCTCGACATTGACGAGCTTCCCGACATCGACCTCAGCGATGCCTTTGCAGAGCTGGACCTCTCCGTCTCGCCGGAGGCCCTGCAGGACCTCGTGCATAAGGTGTTCAAGGACTATAAGAAATATATCATCGGCAACGGCATCCTCAACTTCAAGAAGTGGAGCTTTTCTGCCTACCTCAAGTCAGAGCAGTTCCAGAAGCTGATGGCCGAGTCCATGAAAGACCTCGTTGACCCGGACAAGCTGCAGGGCCAGCTCTCGAGCGCTCTGCAGACCACCATCCAGACCGTGATGGAGACCTACTCCGACCAAATCACAGAGGTGCTGAAAAGCCAGCTGGACGCTGCCATCCAGAAGGGCATCGTCACCTTCCAGGACCAGATACAGTCCCAGCTCAAGACGGCCATCCAGCAGAACATCGGCAAGCTGAGCAGCCAGATGGAGAGCGCCATCAAGATCGACGCGTCGGCTTTCCAGAAGGCCATCCAGCTCAACATGACCACCTCCGAACTGACCGAGCTGATGCGCTCCACCCTCCGCTCCTCTTCCGCCACCTATGAGGCCAACCTGACGGCCTTCGGCTACGCGGACGAGGCCTCCCCCAGCCAGATCAAGATCTATCCGAAGGACTTCGCCAGCAAGGCCACCATCCTGGAAAAGCTGGATGCCTACAACGCCGGGATGTCTGCAAAGGGTGAAGACGAAAAAATGGTGCAGTACACCGACCTCGTGGGTACCCTGATGACCAGCGTGACCGAGATCGTGAACATGATAAGCAGCATGATGGTGGCCTTCGTCTCCATCTCGCTGGCAGTCTCCTCCATCATGATCGGCGTCATCACCTATATCAGCGTCCTCGAGCGCCGGAAGGAGATCGGCATCCTGCGCGCCATCGGCGCTTCCAAGCGGAACGTCTCCGAGGTGTTCAACGCAGAGACCTTCATCATCGGCCTCTGCTCGGGCGTTATGGGCATCGTCCTCAGCGAGATACTGCTCATCCCCGGAAACATCATCATCCAGAAAGTCTCCGGCACTTCGACCCTCGTTGCTTCCCTGCCCGTAGACGCAGCCCTCTTCCTCGTGGCACTGGCTACCCTGCTCACCATTCTGGCCGGCATCATCCCGGCCCGCGGCGCAGCCAAGTGCAACCCCGTCAAAGCCCTGCGCGCCGAGTAAACCCCAAAATCTCATTCCCGGTATCCTTTCCGCTCCGGCGGCAGGGATACCGGGATTTTTTCGGCTTATTTTTGCTCCGGCCCGTCGGTTCAGCTTGTATCCATCCTGCATGAGAACGCCCTTTTTTGCTCTAAAAGTTACAAAAGAGTACGGTCGTCCCGGGAGATTTTGACGCGTGCCGGGAATTACCGGAAATCAATTTGCTTTTCGCTCTGCGGGCAAATCAACCTGCACAAAGGAGGGTCGATTTGTTATGCAATTCTGCCAAAAGTGTTTCAGGGTTATTGATTTATTCCACAAATTATGCCATACTATAGTCACTGAAACCGTTCCCGACATCGTTCCCGAGCGATTTCAGTAAAAACCAGAACTTCGACCGAAAGAGAGGTGCTTCCCGGAATGCCGAACATGACCATCAAAGATATTGCCCGTCTGAGCGGCTGTTCCGTCAGCACCATCTCCCGCGTCATCAATGACCGGCCGGATGTGCGTCCCGAAACGAAAGAAAAGGTGCTTCAGATGATGCGGGAGTCGGGCTTCGTGCCGAACACCAACGCCCGGCAGCTGAAGATCCAACAGTCCCGCAGCCTCGTCTTTGTGGTCAAGGGTACCCGGAACCTCTTCTTCTCGGACTTCCTCGTTCAGCTGCAGCGGGCCGCGACCCTCTACGGGTACAGCGGCATCGTCTCCTACCTGGACGAGAATGCCAACGAGATAGACGCCGCCCAAAAGATCCTGCGGGAGATAAAGCCCAAAGGCATGATATTCCTCGGCGGCAGCGTGGCGAACTTCCAGCAGGGCTTTGCGAACATCACCGTCCCCTCGGTGCTGACGACGCTGGTCTCCGACGAGCTGGATTTCCCGAACCTCTCGATGGTAGGCGTGGATGACCGGGCTGCGGCCCGCACCGCCGTCTCCCACCTCATCGCGCAGGGTCATCGGAAGATAGCAGTTCTCGGCGGTCCGACCACCAGCTACCCCAGTCGGATGCGCCGCCTCGGCGCACAGGATGCCATGGAGGATGCCGGGCTCACCTTTGACGACCGGCTCTACGGCCTGTCCAACTACGATTTCGAGTCTGCCTACCACGCCATGAACAGCCTGCTGGCCCGCCGGGCCGAGTTCACCGCTCTGTTCGCCATGAGCGATGTCATCGCTTTCGGTGCCATCCGGGCGCTGGTGAGCGCCGGGTTCCGGGTGCCGGAAGATGTATCGGTCATCGGCTTCGACGGCATCTCGATGTCCCGCTACTGCGTGCCGGTGATGACCACCATCGTCCAGCCCGGCGAGCAGATCGCGCTCCAGAGCATCGAGCTGCTGGTGCGGCAGATCGAGCATGGCGCCCCGGCCCAGAAGATCACCCTCCAGCCTGAGCTGCAGGTCGGTGAGAGCGTAAGGGCTGTCTGATTTATTTCGTCTCATTTCCGCTGCCAGGCGGAATGTGTATATCACATGATGAAGAAGGAGAACAATTATGAAAAAAATGATCTCTCGTCGTAATTTCCTGAAAGTCGCTGGCGCTTCTGCTGCCGCCCTCGGTCTGGCTGCCTGCGGTGGTTCCTCCAGCAGCACCGCTGCTTCCACCGCCAGTTCTACCGCAGCTTCTGCCGCTCCCGCAGCTGCCGGCAAGGTCTACTACCTGAACTTCAAGCCCGAGCAGGATCAGGATTGGCAGGATCTGGCCGCTGAGTACACCAAGGAGACCGGCGTGCCTGTGACCGTTGTCACCGCTGCTTCCGGCCAGTACGAGACCACCCTGATGAGTGAGATGGAGAAGAGCGAGGCTCCCACCCTGTTCCAGGTCAACGGCCCTGTGGGTCTGGCAAACTGGAAAGATTACTGCCTGGACCTCTCCGACAGCAAGCTGTACGGTGAGCTGACCAGCGACTCCTTTGCACTGAAGGACGGCGACGCCGTTACCAGTATCGCTTACGTCATCGAGACCTACGGCATCATCTACAACAAGGAGCTGCTGACCGCCGCCGGCTACACTCAGGACGACATCAAGGGCTTCGATGACCTGAAGAAGGTCGCCGACGACATTCAGGCCCGCAAGGCTGAGCTGGGCGTTGATGGTGCTTTCACCTCCGCCGGCATGGACGGTTCTTCCGACTGGCGCTTCAAGACCCATCTGGCAAACCTGCCCATCTACTACGAGTACAAGGCTGACGGCATCGGCTCCACCGACGCCATCAAGGGCACCTACCTCGACAACTACAAGAAGATCTGGGACCTGTACATCACCGACTCTACCTGCGACCCCAAGCTGCTGGCTTCCAAGACCGGCAACGACGCCGTGGCTGAGTTCGTGGGCAAGAAGGCCGTCTTCTACCAGAACGGCACCTGGGCTTACAATGACGTGAAGGATCTGGGCGACGACAACCTGGGTATGCTGCCCATCTACATCGGCGCTGAGGGCGAGGAGAACCAGGGCCTGTGCACCGGCTCCGAGAACTTCTGGTGCGTCAACAACACCTCTTCCGATGAGGACATTCAGGCTACTCTGGACTTCCTGTACTGGTGTGTCACCTCTGAGGCCGGCACCAGCGCGATGGCTGACAAGATGGGCTTCGTCATCCCCTTCAAGAAGGCTAAGGACTCCACCAACCCCCTCATCGGCATCGCCAACGATTACGTTGCTGAGGGCAAGACCAGCGTTGACTGGTGCTTCTCCACCATGCCTTCCGAGGAGTGGAAGAACGGCGTCGGCTCTGCACTGACTGCTTATGCAGCAGGCACCGGCAGCTGGGACGATGTGGTCACCGCCTTTGTGGACGGCTGGGCCAAGGAGTACAAGCTGGCCAACGGCTAAACGTTCTCCTTCTTCCGCAGTAGCTGGATAACGGGGAGGCGGGCGATGTGTTCGCCCGCCTCCCCTTCTTTTTCAGGAGGTATATCATGCAAAAGGCCATCAGTAAATATTGGCCGGTGTTCGTACTGCCCACTCTGCTGGCGTTCATCATCGGCTTCATCTGGCCCTTCATCTGGGGCATCTATCTTTCCTTCCAGCGTTTCACCACCGTGAGCAAGACCACCTTCGTGGGCCTGCAGAACTACATCAACGTCTTTTCGGACGAGACCTTCCTCCACGCTTTCAGCTTTACGGCGGCGTTCACCGTGGTGTCCACCGTTCTCATCAATGTCTGCGCCTTCGCCATCGCGCTGGTGCTCACCCGCGGCATCCGCGGCACCAACATCTTCCGCACCGTCTACTTCATGCCGAACCTTATCGGCGGCATCCTGCTGGGCTACATCTGGCAGATCCTGCTCAACGGTGTGCTGGCCAACCTGCAGAGGCCTCTGCTGGCGCTGGACGCCAAGGCCGGTTTCGTCGGTCTGGTCATCCTGATGTGCTGGCAGCAGATCGGCTACATGATGATCATCTACGTCGCGGGTCTGCAGAGCGTCCCCGGCGACCTCATCGAGGCTGCGAAGATCGACGGCGCAAATGACCGTGAGATCCTGTTCAAGATCAAGATCCCGATGGTCATGCCCAGCGTCACCATCTGCACTTTCCTCACCCTGACCAACAGCTTCAAGCTGTTCGACCAGAACGTGGCCCTGACCGCCGGTGAGCCTGCCAACGCCAGTGAGATGCTGGCCCTGAACATCTACAACACCTTCTATGGCCGCTCCGGCGCGCAGTGGAAGGGCATCGGCCAGGCAAAGGCTGTGATCTTCTTCCTCATCGTGGTCGTCATTTCCATGATCCAGCTCCACTTCACTCGTTCCAAGGAGGTACAGCAGTAATGATCAAACGTAAACATATGTGGGACAATGCGCTCACCGTTATAATGACCCTGCTCTGCCTGCTGTGGGTCTACCCCATCGCCCTGATCTTCATCAACAGTCTGAAGAAGGAAGGCACCTTCACCACCTCCACCGTCTTCGCACTGCCCACCAAGGAGACCTTTGTCGGCCTGGAAAACTATACCTACGGCATCTTCAAGATGAACTTTCTCTCCAGCCTGGGCTACAGCCTGCTGATCACCCTGACCAGTGTGGTGCTCATCCTGCTCTGCTGCTCGATGACGGGCTGGTACCTGACCCGCGTGAACAACAAGCTGAGCAAGTTCATGAACCTGCTCATCGTCTTCTCGATGGTCGTCCCCTTCCAGATGGTCATGTTTACTCTGTCTAAGACGGCCGATACCCTCAAGCTGAACACCCCCTGGAACATCTGCATCATCTACCTCGGCTTCGGTGCCGGTCTGGCCGTGTTCATGTTCACCGGCTTCATGAAGAGCGTCCCCATCGAGATCGAAGAGGCTGCCATGATCGACGGCTGCAGCCCCATCCAGATCTTCTTCAAGGTCGTCTTCCCCATCCTCAAGCCCACCATGATCTCCACCGCCATCCTTGAAACGATGTGGGTCTGGAACGACTACCTGCTGCCCACGCTGGTGCTGGACATCAAGAAGTACCGCACCATTCCCATGGCCATTCAGTATTTCCGCGGCGGCTATGGCCGCGTCGAGCTGGCCCCCATGATGGCCTGCATCATCATCGCCATCATCCCCATCATCATCCTTTACATGACCTGCCAGAAGTACATCATCGAGGGTGTCGTGGCAGGCGCTGTCAAGGGTTAAAACAAGGAGGTTCCAGCCATGCGTGCAAGCGGCATTCTGATGCCCGTCTTCAGCCTGCCGGGTCCTTACGGCATCGGCACGCTGGGAAATGAAGCCTTTGCCTTCGTCGATTTCCTTGCGGCTGCAAAGCAGACCTACTGGCAGATACTCCCCATCGGCCCTACGGGCTACGGGGACAGCCCCTACCAGAGCTTTTCTGCCTTTGCCGGCAACCCTTACTTTATCGATTTCCGTCTGTTGGCAGTGGACGGCCTCCTCACCGAGGCTGAGCTGCCCGCGCCCCAGCCGGTGGGTCCCGTCGATTACGGTGCGCTCTACCAGCAGCGGCCCGTGGTGCTCCATAAAGCGGCTGACCGGCTGCTGGCTTCCCCCACCCCGGCCTATGAGGCTTTCTGTGAGGCCCAGAGCGGCTGGCTCGAGGACTATGCCCTCTTCATGGCCGTTAAGGCCGAGCAGGAGCAGGCCGGTCTCTCCGACTGGCCCGACGACCTGCGCACCCGGGAGCCTGCGGCCCTCGCCGCTGCCAAGGAGCGGCTGGCCGATGAGGTGGACTACTACAAGGCCGTGCAGTTCTTCTTCTACACCCAGTGGAACGCCCTCAAGACCTACGCCAACAGCCACGGCATCCAGCTGGTGGGCGACATCCCCATCTACGTCAGCCCCGATTCCAGCGACCTCTGGACCCACCCGGAGCTGTTCCAGACCGACGGCGCCGTCCACCTGACCAGCGTTGCCGGATGTCCGCCCGACGCCTTTGCCGCCGACGGTCAGCTCTGGGGCAACCCGCTCTACGACTGGCCCCGCCATGAGGCCGAAGACTTCCGCTGGTGGAAGCAGCGCATCAAACACGCTACTTCCATCTACGACGTCGTCCGCATCGACCATTTCCGGGGCTTCGAGAGCTACTACTCCATCCCCGCCGGGAACAAGACCGCTGCGGGCGGTCACTGGGAGAAAGGCCCTGACCGCGCCTTCATCGACGCCATGCACAAGGCTCTGGGCGAGGGCGGCATCATCGCCGAGGATCTGGGCTATCTGACCCCCGAGGTCAAGGCCATGCTGGCCGCAAGCGGCTACCCGGGCATGAAGATCATGCAGTTCGCCTTCGACAGCCGCGAGCCGGGCAACTATCTGCCCTACACCTACCCCCGCAACAGTGTAGTCTACACCGGCACCCACGACAACGTGACCGCCGAGGGCTGGCGTCAGAGCGCCAGCGCCGAGGATGTGGCCTACGCCTGCCGCTACCTGCGCTGCGCACCCAAAGACCTCACCGAGGCCATGATATGCGCCTGCCTTTCCTGCGTGTCGGACATGGCTGTCATCCCGCTGGCCGACTGGCTCCATCTGGACGCTGAGGCCCGCATCAACACCCCCAGCACCCAGGGTGCCAACTGGCAGTGGCGGCTCACTCAGCCGCTCACCCCGGCCCTCAGCGCTCACATCGCTGAGCTGACCGCGCTGTACCACCGTGTGCCGGGCGAAGAACTTTAAGCTTTCCCCATTTTTCTCCGATTCATCCTGATAGCAGCAGCGCCCTGCCTGCCGTCCCCTCACCGGACAGCAGCCGGGGCGCTGCTGTTTTTGCGTTTTTCTTCAAATTTCACACAACATTTTTTCGGAGTCTCCGGCCTGCTTTACTCTTTATATTTTATCGTTTTTTCGTTTGTTTCTCCTGGATTTTCCGTTTTGGAGTCCCAAATCCCGTTCCGATTATGTTTTTTCGCTCTCTTGTTGTTTTTGGGCAATTATGCTATAATTCAGGTAACTTAGTCCCCGTCTGTGGACGGAGCGCATGTGCGAAAGGAGCATTCCCACTATGGAACTTACATATCAGAGCCCGCTGATGCCGGCTTCCTACACGGCCCTCTCTGCCGATGAAATGACCTATATTGATGGCGGTGCCATCCAGATAGGCTCTTATCTCATCGAATTCCATCCCGAGGCCCTGCTTCAGTCTGTGGTCAACTTCACGGTCAACTTTGGCCAGCTGATGGGCAAAGCCGCCCTCGGCACAGCCGTTGGCGGCCTCATCCTGATGCACAAGGATGGTCTAACTCTGTCCCAGTCGGTCTCCTATTACTGGGATGGCCAGAACAAGGCCGGCAAAGCTGCCACTGTGGCGGTCGGCGCTCTCGCTGGCTGGTACGGCGCAATGCAGGCTATCCAGATCTATAACACGGTCAAGTCCATCTTCATCGAGCTCAAGAATGCTTACGCGCAGACCAAGGCAAATATTGCCGCGTCCCAGCAGCAGGATGCCGGCATCACTGACCCCATCGTGGCTGCAGCTGCCTGAGTCTGTTTGATTTGACGGAGTGATAGAAAGGAGTCGTTTATGAAACGCATCCAGATGCCTTCTTCCTATGCTGTTGTACCGGACGGAGAAAAAGCCCTTCTTGGCGGCGGCGGCGCATTTCGTGACGCATGGACCTCATTTACGGACCATCTCCGTTTCACTGATTTCTTCTTTAGAGGTGGACTGCTCTCTCTCTCCATCTCGTTCATTCCGAAGCTGCTGTTCAATGTGGTCAAGGCCGGCTTCAATGCCGTGGAAGGCGTCCACACCTTCTTCTTCGGCGGACCGAGCAAGGCTGCAGAAGACCTTCAGACCTACAAGAACGATATGAGCGCTCTGCGTGCAGACGCAAAGTCTCAGCGCGGCTGATTTTTCCTGAAATCAAAAATGCCCTGCGGCGGTGGATCCTCACCATGCCGCAGGGCATTCTTTTTGTGTTTTACATGACCCGCACGGCTCCCTGTTCCCGCAGCGAGAGCAGATAGCAGCAGCCCGGGCCGAACAGTGCCTCCATCGCGGCGCAGTAGCGCTTTATCAGCGCATCCGGTACAAAAGCCTGGATCGTTCCGGCAAAGCCGCCGCCCTGCATCCGCCATGCACCGCCGGTGCCTGAAAGGATGCTCTGGCTGATAGCCAGCGCCGCCGACAGCCCCTGATGCTTCGGCGAAGAAGCACAGTAGACATTCTGGCAGCACTCAAAGGACGAGTGGCCGCTCTTCTCCACCAGCCGGGCAAAGGCGGCAAAGTCTCCTGCCACAAGAGCATCTCTCTGGGCAAGGGTACGGGCATTCTCCTCAAAATAGTGGATGGCACGCAGCACGGCGCGGTCGCCGCATTGTTCCCGCAGACGGGGCAGCTCCTGCCAGAAGCGTTTCTCGTCCACCTCGCCCAGCACCTTGCCGCCCAGACAGGCCGCCACGGCCTCCATCTCGTTCCGGATGGCCGCGAACTCGCCGGTCAGCTCGCTGTGGCTGGCGCGGGTATCGGTGACGCAGAGGGTCATGCCCTCGGGCAGGACGCCGTCGGCATGTATCTTCTCAATTTTCGGTGCCGTCGGGTCGGCGAAATCCGCAAAGAGCACCCCGCCCACGGCGCTGGTCAGCTGGTCCAGCAGGCCGCTGGGCTTGCCGAAGTAGGTATTCTCCGCAAACTGGCAGATGCGGGCCAGCGCAGGGGCATCCATGCCGCAGCCGTATTCCGTGTTGAGGATAATGGCCACGCCCATCTCAAAGGCTGCTGAGCTGGACAGTCCCGAGCCCCGCAGCACATCGCTGGCCGTGTAGGCATCGAAGCCGCCCACATCGCAGCCCTTTGCCCGGAAGCCCTCCGCGATGCCCCGGATGAGGCTGGCCGAGTGGGTGCTCTCCCCCTGCTGCGGCTCCGCTTCGGTCAAATCAATGACGTCCAGCTTGTTGAAGCCACGGGACTTGACCCGGATGAAGCCATCCTCGTTCCGGGACGCCACCGCCACAAGGTCCAGCGTGACCGCACCCGCAAGGCCGTAACCGTGCTGGTGGTCGGTGTGGTTGCCGCCAAGCTCTGTGCGGCCCGGGGCCGAATAGACCTGCACCTGCCGCCCCGGCCCATAGTAAAGCTCAAACTGCTCGAGGGCCGCACCATAACGGCTGCGCTGGCGGGCCAGGACCTCCTCGCTGCCGCCGTAGAGCGCGGCCAGCGTGGCGTCCCACCTCCCTGCTGCGATCTGTTCTCTGAGCTGCCTGCTGGTTGCCATCCAGAACCCCTCCCTGCACTCTCTGCAATGTTCGGTTTGTTACCGCTATTGTAATGCATCCGCTACCATTTTGCAATTTCAACCCGCAAAAAAAGTAATTTTCGGTGTCCAGCCCAAAGAATAAGATGTACTTTTGTTGAATTTGCGGGGGCAGATGTGGTATACTCAAGCTATAGAGCCAACAGGCAGGAGGGAACCGCAATGGCAGACGTCTACAAGCAGTCGTTCAAGCAGAACTACACCAACAACATTGAGCTGTCCATCTTCAACTGCGGTCTGGAGCGCTGTGCTCCGGGGCAGACCTGGGGTCCCGGCATCCGGGACCACTACCTCATCCATCTGGTCGTCTCGGGCAAGGGCGTGTTCGAGGTCGGCGGACGCACCTACGAGGTCGTACCGGGTGATCTATTCTTTGCCCGCCCCAGCCAGCTCATCCGCTATACTGCCGACGAGGCCCAGCCGTGGGAGTACAGCTGGGTCGGCTTCAACGGCGCCTGCGCCCACAAGCTTGCGGCGCAGCTGCCTTTCACCGACACTGCTCCTGTCCATCACACCCAGGACCTGGAGGGGATGCGGGCGGCCCTGAGCAGCATCTACTCTTCCCGCGGCCTGCAGCCCCAGGACGAGGCCGCGATGGTGGGCTATCTCTACCTGTTCATCGCCGCCCTGATGCGGGAGACCAGCGAGAGCCGCCCCCACAGCACCTCTTCTTCCAGCCAGTATGTCCTGAACGCCATCAAGTACATCCAGTTCAACTACTCCCACGACATCTCCATCGACGATGTCGCCAAGAGCGTCGGCGTCTCCCGGAGCCATCTGTACCGGGTGTTCATGCTCAATGTGGGCAAGAGCCCCATCGACTATCTGACCGAATACCGGGTCAACGAAGCCTGCAAGCTGCTGCGCAGCGGCACGCTGTCCATCGCCGAGGTGGCGGCATCGGTGGGCTTCCTCGACCAGTTCTATTTTTCGCGGGTGTTCAAGCGCGCCAAAGGTGTGCCGCCCAGCAAGTATATGACTTCGCAGGCTGACGCAGACGTCCAGCCCGCCCCTGACGAGACATAAGGAGAGATCATTCCATGCCCTTACAGAAAAACCAGCTTCTCACCCTCCGCATCGAGCGTCTTTCCAGCGACGGCAGCGGCGTTGCCCACTCGCCGGAGGGCGAGGCCGTCTTCGTCCCGGGTACTGCCCCCGGCGATGAGGCTCAGGTGCGTATCGTCAAGGACTGCGGCCGGTATGCCTTCGGCATCCTGGACAAACTGCTCACCCCTTCGCCTGACCGCATCCCGGTGGACTGTGCTGTCGCCGGCCCCTGCGGCGGGTGCAGCCTGCGGCACATGGACTACGCCGCCGAGCTGCGGTCCAAGCAGGAGAGCGTCGCCGACGCCTTCCGCCGCATCGGCGGACTGGATGTGCCGGTGCTGGATGCCCTTCCCTCCCCTGAGGTGGACCGCTACCGCAACAAGGTACAGTTCCCGGTGGGCCGCGACAAAAACGGTGCGCCCTGCATCGGCTTTTACGCCGGCCGCACCCACCGCATCGTCCCCTGCCCCGATTGCAAATTACAGCCCGGCGTCCTGAACGACATCGGCAACGCGCTCTGCAGCTTCTTCGCCGCCCACGGCATCCAGCCCTACGACGAGGAGAGCGGCAAGGGCCTTGTTCGGCATATCTTCCTGCGCCGGGGTACACACAGCGGCCAGATCATGGTCTGCCTCGTCTGCACCCGCCCGAAGTTTCCCCACAGCGAGGAGCTCGTGGCCGCGCTGCGGGAGCAGTTCAGCGATATTGCGTCCGTCCTCATCAACGTCAACGCCAAGAAGACCAACGTCATCCTCGGCGAGGAGACCATCTCCCTCTACGGCCCGGGCTATATCGAGGATACTCTTTGCGGTGTGCCGGTCCGGCTCGGCCCCCTCTCCTTCTACCAGGTCAACACACTGGCCGCTGAGCGGCTCTACGACATCGCTGCCGAGTACGCCCAGCTGGAGCCCTCGGACGTTCTGCTCGACCTCTACTGCGGCATGGGTACCATCGGTCTCTCCATGGCCGACCGCTGCCGGGAGCTCATCGGCGTGGAGATCGTGCCTGAGGCTATTGACAGCGCCAAGGCCAACGCCGCCCGGATGGGCGACGCCGTCGCCGCTAAGAGCCGCTTCTTCTGCGCCGACGCCGGTCAGGCTGCGGCCCGCCTCGCCGCTGAGGGCCTGCGGCCTGATGTCATCATGCTCGACCCACCCCGCAAGGGCTGCGACGAGACGACCCTTTCCGCCGTCGTCCAGATGTCCCCCCGCCGGGTGGTCTATGTCAGCTGCAACCCCTCCACCGCCGCAAGAGATGCCGCATGGCTCGAAGAGCATGGGTATCATGCGGAGAAGGTGCAGCCGGTGGACCTTTTTCCACGAACGAGGCATTGCGAAACGGTATGTTTATTGTCCAAACTAAATGTCAAGCATCATATCGAGGTGGAAATCACGATGGATGAGTTGGATTTGACGGCAGCGGAGAGTAAAGCCACTTACGATGAAATCAAGGCTTATGTACTTGAAAAATTCGGCTTTAAAGTCAGTCAGCTTTATATCGCCCAAATAAAACGGAAATGTGGCATTATCGAGAGAAAGAACTATAACCAGTCAAAAAAAGAAGATGCCAAAGTGCCGAAGTGCCCGCCAGAGAAAGAAGCGGCGATTATGGATGCACTCAAGCATTTCCAGATGATTCCATAGAAAAACGGAATAGAGATGCCAGTTTCAGATTTAAAAGGTGTTGCTTTCGAGCAGCACCTTTTGCTTTAAGCGTTTAGAATTTTTTAGGAGGGAGGTGTAATTCATGCCAGACCTTGCCATGCTGGACTACTTCTACGGAGATGAAGCGGAACAGTTCACTTTTTACCGGATACCCAAAGTGCTGTTCACTGACCCCAGCTACCGGCGCATATCTTCCGACGCCAAAATCCTGTATGGGCTTATGCTTGACCGTATGGGGCTGTCAGTTCGGAATGGCTGGCTGGACGAATACAATCGGGTATTCATTTTCTTTACCCTGGAGGATGCTTTGGAATATCTGTGCTGCGGGCATACCAAAGCCGTTTCCCTTTTTGGGGAACTGGATAAGGCGGGCTTGATCGAGCGCAAAAAGCAAGGCCAGGGAAAGCCGACAAAAATCTACGTTAAGAACTTTGTTCGGAATGCGGAAGTCTTGACTTCCGAAAAACGGAAGTCTAAAGTTCCGCAATCTGGAAGTCAAGACTTCCAAAAAACGGCCTCTAATAATACTGAGATAAAAGATACTGAATTGAGTGATACTGAACCATCTATCTATCCGGCCAGGGGGCTGCCGGAAGATAGATCGCCTGCGGCAGATGCGATGGATACGATGCGTGTCTATCGTCAGATTATCATGGAGAATATTGAGTACGACATCACTCGCAGGCAGCTCGGCTATGATGCTGACATTCTGGACGAGATTGTTGACATCATGGTGGACACGGTTTGCAGCACAAAGCCCATGATCCGCATAGGCGGCCAGGACTTCCCCTTAGAGGTTGTAAAGAGCCGCCTGCTAAAACTCAATTCGGAGCATATCAGCTATGTGGTGAGCAGTTTGAAATCTAACACCACCAAAGTCCGAAATATCCGGGCGTATCTGCTTACCGCCTTGTATAATGCCCCTACCACTATCAGCAGTTACTACACAGCTTTGGTCAACCATGACCTTTACGGCGGTGGGTAACTGCTTTTTTCATAATCACCTATGGGCGGCTGCGCCAGTTCCTGGCCAGCCCCCTTAACTGCAAAAATGCAAATGAGCAGCACTGTGTCAAGAACGCACGGTGTGCGTTCATTTTCATTCTTGACACGGGGTTGCTCGTTTGCTACCCGGCACAGCCGGAGAAAGGAGCTTCCCCATGAAAAAGCCATTTGCCTACATTACAGCCGTCTGGAAAGGCGGCGAGTTTACCGTCATTGACCAGGCGGCGGTGTACTGCCGCAAAGTCTATGAAGCCGGGTTTACCCCGATCTGCCCGGTTCTCTATCTTCCCCATTTCCTGCGTGATTCCATTCCTGCCGAACACAAGGACGGCATTGACATTGGGCGTGAACTTCTGCGCCGGAGCCATGTGCTGATCGTCTGCGGGGACGAAGTTGACGAGTCCGTTAAAAACGATATTGCCGTGGCACAGCGGCTGGGCATTACCGCCACTACCCTGGATGGTGTTCTCAAAATCAAGGAGCAGGGGCGTGATACTGATGCCGTCTGACTTTTTCTACTTCTTTGTGATTCCTCCTTAGCGTATCAAACCGCAACTTGCTGTGAGATTACAAAGGAGGTCTAAAACCATGATATACAAAAGCGAAAATGCGCCTAAAGAATCCGAGAAAGGCTGTTATCATGCGGTATCTCTTTCTGGCGGTAAAGACAGCACTGCTATGCTCCTGCTGATGATTGAGCGGGATATGCCGATTGACATCGTTTTATCGGCCGATACGGGCATGGAGTTCCCGGAAATGTATGAGCATCTGGCAAAAGTGGACGCATTTCTTTACGAAAAGCGCAATATCCACATTACCACCCTGCGGCATCCGAAAGGGTTTGAATGGCTCATGTTTGAAGAACCCAAGCAAAAGCCCTCTGCTATTGAGCGGCGGCTGCGTGATGGAGTTCCGTTATATGGGAACGGCTGGCCAGGTATCCGTGTCCGTTGGTGTACGGGACAGCTTAAAACACATCTGATTACCAAGAAAGTCAATGAGTTAAAGGGAAAATATCATGCCCTGCATTATGTTGGAATTGCCTATGATGAGCGCAATCGCTGCAAGTGTGAGCAGTACCCGCTTGTTGACTGGAAAATTACGGAAGCAGAAGCCCTTAAAATCTGCTATGATCGTGGGTTTGATTTTGGGGGCTTGTATGAGATTTATCATCGGGCATCCTGCTGGTGCTGTCCATTCCAACGGATTGATGAACTGCGTAAGCTGCGGCAACATCATCCCGAACTGTGGAAACATCTGCGGGAGATGGATAACCGGGCACTGGAACAATTTGGCCCCGGCCCGTTAGGGCAATTCAAAAAAGACTGGACTGTGCAACGACTGGAAGAACGATTTTTCCAGGAAGAACAGTCCAGTTTGCCTTTGGCGGGTTAATTCGTCTTGAGAAAGGAGTAACTGTGTATCGGAAAGCGATTATCTATCTGCTGCACCGGCTGGTGGTTCCGCCTTAGACCATTTCCTTTTTCAGCATTCCTGCCAGAGAAAGGAGTGATGAGGTTTGCAGGAAGAAGTTGAAAACAAATCGGTGGCGATTAGTATCAAAGCCACCAAGCTGACTGCCAATGTGCTGAAAGCCGCACTCCTGAAAGCCCTTGCGGAAATGGAGAAAAAGCAGAAAAATCCCAAGGTCTACAAGGGCAAACAGAGTGTGAAACACCTTGTCCGGCAGGGAGTTGGGGTCAGCAACATCGAAATCACGGACGGCAACATCAAGTCTTTTGAGAAAGTTGCCCGGAAATACGGCATTGACTTTGCTCTCAAAAAGGATGTTTCTACACAGCCGCCCCGGTATCTGGTCTTTTTCAAGAGTAAAGATGCCGACGCACTGACGGCGGCATTCCGGGAATATTCCGGTAAAGTCGTGAAAAGCCAGTCCAAGGAGAAGCCGTCCATCCGCAAGCAGCTTTCCAAACTCCAGGAAGTGGTCAAGGATATGGCAAAATCCCTCTCCCGGAACAAGAGCCAGGAGGTGGACAGATGAAGAAATTGCCAAAAATCAATACTTCCAAGCTGCTAAAAGCGGCTTTGCCGTATATCCTGGTCGGCCTGATGGCTACCAAGCTGGGGCAGGCGTACCGCATGGCATCCGGCGGCGATGTGCTGGATCGGATTTTTGGGGCGTTCCTCAAAATCGGGGAAGCCTTTACCAATCCCCTGCCCAGCCTGCATCCGTTTGACCTGCTGGTGGGGGCTGCCTGCGGCGCTCTGCTGTGGTTTATCGTATACCAGAAATCCAAGAATGCCCGGAAATACCGGCGTGGTGCGGAGTATGGGACTGCCCGATGGGGAAATGCAAAAGATATTGAGCCGTTCATCGACCCGGATTTTTCGCAGAATATCCTGCTGTCCGAAACGGAACGTCTGACGCTGGGAAAAATTGCAGACCCCGAAAAGAGAAACGTCAATCTGAATGTGCTGGTCATTGGGGGGAGTGGTTCGGGAAAGACCCGCTACCACATTAAGCCCAATCTTCTCCAGATGAACGCATCGTATGTCTGCTCCGATCCAAAGGGTACGGTTATCGAGGAAGTCGGGCGGGCACTGGTGCGTGGCGGGTACAAAATCAAGGTTTTAAATACCATTGATTTTTCCTGTTCCATGCACTACAACCCATTTGTCTATCTCCATAGCGAAACGGACATTCTCACCCTTGTCACGGTTATTATGACCAATACCCAGGGAGAAGCCAAAGGCGGGGACGATTTCTGGCAGAAAGCGGAAGCCCTGTTGTATCAGGCACTGATCGCTTATATCTACTATGAAGCCCCAGCCGAGGAACGCAACATGAATACCCTGCTGGATATGCTCAATGCCTGCGAGTGCCGGGAGGACGACGAGAACTTTAAATCAGCGGTTGACCTGCTGTTTGAACAGTTGGAACAGCGCAATCCCGACCACTTTGCGGCAAGGCAGTATAAAAAATTTAAGATGGCGGCGGGAAAAACTCTAAAAAGCATACTTATTTCCTGCGGGGCCAGATTAGCCCCATTTGATATTGCCGCCGTCCGGGAGATGATGTCCTATGATGAATTAGAGCTTGAAAAGCTGGGTGACGAGAAAACCGCCCTCTTTGCGGTGGTTTCCGATACCGACCCGACGTTCAACTTCATTTCAGCCATGATGTACTCCCAGATGTTCAACGTACTGTGCGACCGGGCGTTGAAAGTCTATCATGGCAGGCTCCCGATCCATGTAACCTGCCTGTTTGATGAGTTCGCAAACCAAAAAATTCCGAACTGGGAGCATTTGGTTTCCGTGATCCGGTCGAGGAATATATCTGCCCACATCGTCCTCCAGACGTTCAGCCAGCTTAAAGGAATGTATAAGGACAATGCGGAAACCGTTGCCGGGTGCTGCTCGACTATGCTGTTTCTGGGCGGGAAAGAGGAAAGCAGCTTAAAGATGGTGTCCGGGCTTTTGGGAAAAGAAACCATTGACACCATGAATGAAAGCGATTCCCGTGGTGCCCAGCGTACCTACGGTCTGAACTATCAGAAGCTGGGCAAAGAACTGATGAGCGTGGATGAGCTGGCTGTCATGCCCTCCAGCCGCTGCATCGTCCAGGTGCAGGGTGTCCGCCCATTCTACTCCAAGAAGTATGATCTGACGAAGCATCCCCAGTACAAGTACACGGCAGACGCCAACCCCAAGTTTACCTTTGATGTAAAGACATACCTGCAACACCGGCTCAAAGTCAAGCCGGAAGAAGAATTTGAGGTCTATGACCTCGGAGAGATAGAACAGCCCCAAGCGGCTGCCTAAAGGCTCCACCGATGCCCCTTTGTGGGCTTTGAAATCGGTGGAGCCTTTTCTTTTTTTGCCCAAAACCAGCCGGACACCGGCAATTTCATCACATGGGAGGTCAAAATGGGATTTTACGACGAAGCGGTTCATGTATTGGAAACGATAGCCAGGGCGTTAAACGGCGCTTTTTATTACGGTTCAATGGCAGATTTTTATAACCGCTCCCCGGAGAAAGCCCTGATCTGCCCGGAATTTTCCAAAACGGCGGTGCGGATGAAAAAGCATATCCGTCCGCCTGTCCGGGCAGAGCCTGAAAGGGGCTGCTCCAATCCAAAAACCAAACCGACAACATATCAACACGTTTTTTAAATTCAAGGAGGATTTTATTATGAGTTTCTTTACGACTGCTGTTTCTACGATGTCTACTCTGGTTGTTGCCCTGGGCGGCGGCGTTGGCGTATGGGGTGTGGTCAACCTCATGGAAGGTTACGGAGCCGACAACCCTGCTTCCAAAAGCCAGGGTGTCAAGCAGTTCATGGCTAATTAAAGGGAACAAAAAGAAAGGAAAAGCACAATCCAGACGGTATCAG
>ERZ1106963.670-NODE-670-length-47528-cov-20.504266_pt1 | contig 47528 bp, 39 predicted proteins | sample MGYA00403681_ERZ1106963 | MGnify/ENA primary metagenome ERZ1106963 (study PRJEB35170, sample SAMEA104062407) | human gut metagenome | biome: human gut; feature: human-associated habitat; material: faeces | place: Denmark | collected 2012-05-03 ...
GTCCGGATCCTGTAAATCCTCCCCTGCCAAAGGAGCCGCCGTGCAGCTGCACGGCGGCTCCTTTTTTCACAGCATGATGCCGTCCATCTGGGATTGCTCCGGGAAGGAGCGGCTGTATTTCCGCTTGGCGATCTCGATAAAAGACTGCACCTCCAGCCGGGGCGTGTGGCGCATGGCAGCGATCTCCACCGTCACCGGGGGGTAATCCAGCAAAGGCACCTTGGTGATGCCCGGGATCACTGCATCGTCCAGACAGGGCACGATGGACATGGCGGTGCCCATGGTGATCATGATCAATGCCCCCTCAAAGCTGGGGGTGATCTTGCTGCAATCCACCCCCACCTGGGCCAGCTCCTCCAGGGAGGGGCCCCGGCAGGCAGAAAGGAAGCTGTCAAAGGCTCCGGAGGACACCACGCTCTGGCCCTTCAGGTCCGCCAGGTGCAGGGCCTTGCGGTCTGCCAGGGGGCAGTTGGGGTTCATAAGCACATAATAGGTCAGGGAGAACAGGGGCGTAAAGGAGACATCCCGGTCGCTGGAATGCTCAGTGGCGTAAAAAAAGCCGATATCCAGCTGGCCGGACCGCAGTTCCTCCAGATGGCGGCGGTTGCTCTGGGGGATCACTTCCACCTGGGCATTGGGGTACTGCCGCTGGTACTCTGCCAGGATGCTGGCAAAAGTACCGTAATCAAAGAGCTGCCGCAGCCCCACCACCAGATGGGACCGGTCTGCAGCCTGGATATCCTGGGCCTTTTTCAGGGCCTGGCGGCCAAAACTGGTCATCTGCACCATGTCCAGGTAAAAGGACTGGCCGGCGGCGGTGAGCTTGGTGCGCCGGGTGGTGCGGTCGAACAGGTGGAGCCCCGTCTCCTTTTCCAGGGTGTTGATCTGGTAGGTGATGGCAGGCTGGGTGGTGAACAGCCGCTGGGCCGCTGCGCTGAAATTCAGCTCCTCTGCTACGGCAATAAAGCACTCCAATTGGTAAATGGTCATAGAACTTGCCGCCTTCCCTGCAAAACTTGTACTTCTTTTATTATAGCGGATTTCTTTTCTGTGGTAAAGTGGTCATGGATTTATAAACATTTTTGATAAATCCGGGATTTTTTTCGATTTTACAGCAGAGCGAAACTTTGCTATAATCATGTCAATGTTCAAAACATACGATGGAACAGAAGAAAACGAAGAAGAACCTATTAGAAGAACAAGAAGAAAGAAAGGCAAACTACTATGGCTAAGATCTCTCGCCGCAACTTTATGCGCGGTGCCGCTATGGGCACCATGGGCGCAGCTGCTGCCGGTCTGCTGACCGCTTGTGGCAACACCGCTTCCAGCACCACCAGTGCTCCTGCTTCCAGTGCTGCATCCTCTGAGGCTGCATCCTCTGAGGCAGCCTCCGCTGTTACCAAGCCCTCCAGCCCTGTGGACGGCAAGTACGTCACCAAGGCTATGGGCCACGAGAGCTGGGTCCATGTGGCCACCACCTTCTTTGAGGGCAAGATCACCGCTTGTGAGGTGCTGTCCCACGAGGAGACCATCGGCATCGGCAACTATGCCTGCTCCCGCATCCCCGCCGCCATCGTCGAGCACCAGAGCATCAACGTGCCCAACCTGCGTGGTTCCTCCATCACCTCCATGGCCGTGAAGGCTGCCGTGAAGGAGGCCATCGAGCTGGCTGGCTACAACGTGGACGACTTCTCCAAGGAAGTCACCCTGGAGACCTCCAACGAGGTCATCGAGGAAGAGGCCGATGTGGTCATCATGGGTGCCGGCACCTCCGGCCTGACCTGCGCCTGCCGCCTGCTGGAGGCTGGCTACAGCGTCATCCTGGTGGAGAAGCGGGATATCCCCGGCGGCTCCATGTCCATGACCTACGGCGGCGTGGCCACCGCAGGCTCCAAGCTGCAGTACAACTACGATGTGGACGGCAGCTTCCGCAGCTCTGCCATGGGCACCCTGGAAGGCATGATGAACTTCTGGCAGACCATGGAGCAGTACCACCGCACCGAGTTCTTCAACGGTGAGATGCCCTACATGACCAAGCAGTACACTGTTGCTGGCGATCTGGTGGACTGGATGTCCAGCATCGGCATCGGCTTTAACACCATGGGCAACTACGAGAGTGCTACCCAGTACGGTGCTTCTACCCCCTACCTGGCTCCCGGCTGCTACGAGGGCGGCGCAGGCTACGCTATGATGTTCATGGCACAGCGTGTGGAGAAGTACGAGAAGGGCAAGATCATCTACTCCACCAGCGTCACCGACCTGATCAAGGACGAAAGCGGCCGTGTGGTGGGCTTCCACGCTAAGGGCGACAACGGCGCAAGCTACACCCTCCGCGGTAAGGCTGTGTGCCTGGCATCCGGCGGCTTTGCCAAGAACCCCGAGATGCTGAAGAAGTACAACCCCGACTACGCCGACTTCTTCTTCAACTGCGCTTCCAGCATGACTGGCGAGGGCATCCAGATGGGTATCGACGCCGGCGGCTATGTGGAGTGCGAAAACCGCGCTCTGCCCGCCTTCCTGTCCAGCTACAAGAGCAAGTTCGAGCTGGCCTTCATCCACCAGTCTGCCCCTGGCATCATGGTCAACGTCCGTGGTGACAACATCGGCAACATCATCTCCGACAACCACTACACCATGGCTAAGGCTAAGCTGAACAAGGACAACGGCGACACCTTCTACTATGTGTTCGACGAGGCTTCTGCTGTGAAGCTCCGTGACAGCGAGTCCTACGGCTTCAACGGCTATGTGGCTATGTTCGAGAAGGGCGAGGCTGTCCACTACGACAGCGTGGAGAAGGCCTCTGAGGAGCTGAACCTGCCCAACCTGGCAGACTCCATCGAGGCCAACAACGCCGCCGCTCTGGCTGGCGAGCCCGACGAGTTCGGCCGCCGCAACTGCCCCTACATCGAGACCCGTGACGGCCTGTGGGCTATCCGTGTGGACCCCACCTTCTACCTGACCACCGCCGGTCTGGCCATCGACACCGATTGCCACGTGCTGAACGAGGAGAAGAAGGCCATCCCCGGCCTGTACGCTGCCGGCGACGTCTGCGGCTCCATCGAGGAGAAGGACGCCAAGCAGTACGGCATGGGCTTTGACGCCGCTCTGACCTACGGCTACATCATGGGTGAGACCCTGAAGAAGGAGATCTGATCTCCCCTTCCGGCACCCTGACACAATGCAAGAAGGCTGCTGCACACACTGTGCAGCAGCCTTCTTTTTTGTTTGTTCTAAAAGGAGAGCGCTTATTCCAGGCCCTTCTGCTGGGCGTATTCCTCCAGCAGTTCCCGTTCCAGGAAGGGAGTCTTGACGCCCTCGCGGTCCCGGTAGGTCTCGTGGCCCTTGCCGATGACAGCGATCAGGTCCCCCTCCTGGGCATGGTCCACGGCGTAGTGCAGGGCATCCAGACGGTCGGGGATCTCCACGAACTTTGCCTCCGGGTTGCCCTTGTTCATGCCCACGCGGATATCCGCAAGGATGTCCTCCACCTTCTCAAAGCGGTTGTTATCCTCGGTGAGGATGGAGAAATCGGCCATCTTGGCGCAGATCTCGCCCATGCCGTAGCGGCGCAGCTTGGAGCGGTTGCCGCCGCAGCCGAACACCACCACCAGACGGTGGGGGTTGTAGGCCCGCAGGGTGGTGAGCAGGCTCTCGGTGGATACCTCGTTGTGGGCGTAGTCCAGCAGGATGGTGAACTTTTTGCTGATGGGCACCAGCTCCACGCGGCCCTTGACCACGCACTTGCCCAGACCGTCGTGGATGGCCTGATCCGGCAGGCCCAGCACCTTGCCCACGGCCAGCGCAGCCAGTGCGTTGTACACGCTGAACTCGCCGGGCATATTCACCTTCACGTCCATCTCGTCCTTGCCGGTGACGTGGAACTTCACACCCAGGAAATCGTGGGTGCGCAGCAGCTCGTAGCCGCTGGCGCGGTAATCGGCCTGCTCGCTGCGGCCATAGGTCACCAGCTTGCAGGTGTGTCCCTCCAGCAGGGCTTCGGTGTTCTCGTCGTCGATGTTCACCACACCCACATCACAGCGCCGGAACAGCTGACCCTTCCAGCTGCGGTATTCCTCAAAGGTCTTGTGCTCACCGGGGCCGATGTGGTCCGGCGAAAGGTTGGTGAACACGCCCACATCGTAGTGCACACCGGCCACGCGGTCCATCATCAGGCCCTGGCTGGACACCTCCATCAGGGCCGTGTCGCAGCCGGCATCCAGGAACTCCCGGAAGGTCTTTTGCAGCTCGTAGCTCTCCGGGGTGGTGTTAGCGGTGTCCTTGTGGCGGCCCATGTAGTAGATGCCGTTGGTGCCGATCATGCCCACCTTGCGGCCGGCAGCTTCCAGCACGCTCTTGATCATGTGGGTGGTGGTGGTCTTGCCCTTGGTGCCGGTCACGCCGATCATGGTCATCTTGCGGGAGGGGTTGCCAAAGAGGTTGGCGCTCATCAGAGCCATGGCATAGCGGCTGCTTTCCACCTTCACCACGGTCACGCCCGGCACGGCGGTCAGGTCGATGTCGTGCTGGATGACCAGTGCGCTGACGCCCTTGGCGGCGCAGTCGGCGGCAAACTCGTGGCTGTCGCGCTGGGTGCCCACGATGCACACGAACAGCAGGCCCGGGGCCGCCTTGCGGCTGTCATAAATGATGTCGTTGATTTCGGTCTCCGGGCTGCCCTGCACCAGCGTGTAAGGCACACCCTCCATCAGTTGTTCCAATTTCATACAGTCTACGCTCCTCCAAAACATTGATGTGGGGTCACATGGGGTTCTCGTCCTCGTTGGCGGTCATGCGGGCGGGGTCGGTCAGCGGGATCTCCTCCGGCGCCGTGTCCTCCGCCGGGGCGGCCTGCGGGGTCTCTTCGTCGGTCAGGCTGCTGTCCGCAGTCTCCTCCGGCGTTTCCGGCTCCACCTTTTCCGGCACTACATAGCCGGAGGGCAGGACCGGGTCGCCCTGTGCAAAATAGATCTTGCGGGTGCTGCCGGCACTGACATGGCTGAAGTCCAGCCGCCCGGTGTCGGTGGCCGCGCAGCCCTTGCCGTCCTCGTTGTTCAGCATGTAGCGGGCGCGGTCCAGCTTATAATCCAGATCGTTCAGCGTCCCCAGCAGCACGCTGATGCGGTCCTGATACAAAAAGGCGATCTGCTCGGTGTCCGCAAATTCAATGCGGGTCACGTCGCCCCGCATGCCGTACTCGTCCAGCTTGGCCTGCAGGGTCGCCAGCGCGCTCATCTTTGCGTCAGCCTCGTCCACCACGCCGAATGCACTGCTGTCGGATGCGGCACTGGTGTCGGCCGTGCTGTCGGCCTCCGGTGCGGCAAAGCTCAGCTGCTCGCCCGGGGCGGCGGTGGTCGCTTCACCGCCGTACAGGGTGCACAGCCCGTCCGGCTGCGCGGGGTCTGCGGACAGGATCTTGAACTTGTCCGAAAGGGTCAGCCAGCTGCTGCCCGCCTGCACTGCATAGGTGGGGGTGGCTTCGGTCACCTGCACCACCACGGTGTTGGGGTAGTCGCGCACCACGCGGATGGATTCCAGCAGCGGGTACTGGCGTTCCAGCTCTGCAGCCTTGGCACCGGAGTCAAAGCTGAAGATGTTTTCCTCCACCTGCACCCCCAGTGTCTGCAGGATGCTGTCGGCGGAGTACCCGGCGATCTCGGTCACCTGGGTGCCGTCCGCCGTCTGCACCTGAATGGCGCTGATGCGGAACAGCATGGTCACCGTGAGGTACATACCGATCCCGATGACGCACAGCAACAGCCCAAATGTTGCCAGACGGCGGAGCATCCGCCGCCGACGGATGGCGGCACGGGTCAGGCGGCGCTTTTTGCGGCCTTCCCGGCGCTGTGCGTCCCGCTGCGGAGCGGGGCGCAGCTTCTGGTTTTTATTGTACCCCTGTCCCTGCTGTTGCTGGCGGGCGGCAGGCCGGCTGTTCTGCGCAGGCCGGCCGTTCCGGTTCGCAGGACGCTGGGCCGGGCGGCGGGCGGCGCTGCCGGTGTCCCGCACCGGGCGCGGCTGGGTGGGGAACTCGATGCTGTTGTCGGTCCGGGTGCGCCGCACCGTACCGTTGGCCGTGCGGGCCGGCGGGCGGCTCAGCGGCTCCCCGTTGAAGCCATAGCGGCTGGTATCGCTTGCCCCGTCGTTCGGGGGCGTGGTTCTCTGCGAAGACCCAGAGGAACGCAGCGAATCCCGGTTCTGGTCATAGGGACGCCCGTTATTACCGTATTGCTGCATTGTCTGCACCTTCTTTCCGGTTTCTTTCTACGTTCAGGCCTTCTTCACAAGCTCCAGCAGGGCTGCTGCAATGCGGTCCAGGCTGTCGTCCACCGACAGGCTGCGGGCATTGCGGCCCATCTCGGCCAGCTTGCCGGGCTGGGTCAGCATCTCCGAGACGGTCTGCACCAGCTTTTCGCCGGTCAGGTCTTTTTCTTCGATGACCACAGCGGCCCCTGCCTTCTGCAGCTCCATGGCGTTGTAGTACTGGTGGTTCTCGGCCACATTGGGGCTGGGGATCAGCACGGCGGCACGGCCCACAGCCTCCAGTTCAGCCAGCGTCAGGGCACCGGCACGGCTGATGACCAGGTCTGCTGCTGCCAGCAGCTCCGGCATGTTGTTGATGTATTCCTTCACCACAAGGCTGTCGCCCTCAGCAAAGCCCTTCTGCTGTTCCAGGTCCTTGAACAGCTGCACACCGTACTGGCCGGTGGCGTGCAGGTGCAGCACCGGCTTGTGCTCGTGCTGCTCCCAGGCGCACAGGTCACCCACCACTTCATTGACCCGGCGGGCACCCAGGCTGCCGCCGAAGGAAAGGATGACCGTGCGGTCCCCTGCCCCCAGCTGGGCGCGGATGGCGTCGCGGTTCTTTGCCTGGGTGAACACCTCCGGGCGCACCGGGTTGCCCACCACGATGGTCTTTTGCGGCGCACCCAGCTTTTCCACAGCGGCGGGCACCGCGGCAAACACGATGTCCACATCCGGGGCCAACAGCTTGTTGGTCACACCGGGGAAGGCGTTCTGCTCATGCAGCGCGGTGTGGATGCCCATCTTTGCGGCGCAGCGCACCACCGGGCCGGACACATAGCCGCCGCAGCCGATGACCAGGTCCGGCTGGACCTCCTTCATGATGGCCTTGGCCTTGGGGCCGGAGAGAGCCAGATTCCACAGGGTGACGATGTTGCGCTTGATGTTGTGCAGCGACAGCTTGCGCTGAAAGCCGGTGATCTCGATGTGGTGGAAGGGGTAGCCCGCCTGGGTCACCAGACGGTACTCCATGCCCTCCTTGCGGCCGGCAAAGTGGATCTCGGCGGTGGGGTCTGCTTTTTTCAGGGCACCTGCAATGGCAAGTGCGGGGTTGATATGGCCGGCCGTACCGCCGGCAGCGATCAGAACACGCATGGTGATTCCTCCTGTTTGTCGTTACTGTTCTGCCCGGGCCGCCCGTGCGTCGGCCAGAACGATGGTCTTTTCTCTGCGGGCAGCCTCCTGCTCGGCCTTTGCGGCTTCATGCTGGGCGCGCAGCGCTTCCCGCTGCTGAGCCGCCCGCTCGCCGTTGCGGCCAATGTTCACCATCACGCCCATCTCGGCCAGCAGCAGGATCAGACTGGTGCCGCCCGACGAGAAGAAGGGTAGGCTGATGCCGGTGTTGGGCAGGGTGTTGGTGACCACTGCGATGTTGCAGAACACCTGCCAGGCGATCTGTGCCATGATGCCGATGCCCACCATCGTGCAGTAGAGGTTTTCGGCCCGGTAAGCGATCCACAGCCCCTGCACGATGAACAGCACAAACAGCACGATGATGAGCACCGCGCCCACAAAGCCCAGCTCCTCACACACCACGCTGAAGATGAAGTCGTTGGTGCTCTCGGGCAGCCAGAGCTGTTTTTCCACGCTGTTGCCCAGCCCCAGGCCGGTCAGCCCGCCGGAACCGATGGCGTACAGGCTCTGCACGGTCTGGTCGGTCATCTTGCTCAGGTCCTGGGTCCAGCCGTCCAGACGGTCCTGCAGATACGGGATGGAGTCCACATGGGACAGCAGCGTTTCCAGCATGAGGCCCGCCGTACCGGCGCCCACCCAGGTCAGGATGCCGCCGCTGCCGGACAGCAGCAGGATGGTGCCCACCACGGCCACCGTCAGCACGATGCCGGACATGTGTGGTTCCAGCGCCAGCAGCGCGATCACCGGGATCAACGGCAGCACCGGGATCACCAGCTGCTTCCACACCCGGACATGCAGCCACTCCCGGAAGTTCATGATCACCATTTTACCGGGGCTCAGCTTTTCCACCTGCGGTGCCTTGGCCGCGAGGCTGGAGCACAGCAGGATCATCTCAAATTTTGCCACCTCCGAGGACTGCAGCGTGAACCCGCCAAAGCGGATCCAGCGGCGGCACCCGTTCAGCGGGGCCATGGTCAGGGTGACCGCCAGCATGGCCAGCACGATGAGGTACCCCGGCCACACCATCCTGCGCAGGAAGCGGTGGTCCACATAGCTCATGGCGAACATGCAGCCCAGACCAATGAGCATGCACAGCGCCTGCTGCTTGATGTAATGGAAGCTGTCGCCCATGCGCAGATAACCGGTGGTGTAGCTGGCACTGAACAGCATGACCAGACCAAACACCATGATCACCGCCAGCGTGGCCAGCCAGTTGATCAGCAGCCGCGACCACGGCCCCGGGTCCCGCTGGAACACCGAGACCGGTTCTTTTCTTTTTTTGCGGATGGTTGCCATCAGCTCGTTTTCTCCCCTTTTTGTCCAATATCCGGCCCTGTGCCCTCAGCGCACAAAGGCCAGGGCAAGCGCCAGGCCGCATACGCCGAGCGCACACAGCCAGTAAAATACCGTGACCGGGCCCGCGCCCCGGGCTTCCAGCCAGCGGTGCAGCGGAGCCGCCCGGAACAGCGGCCGCCCGGTGATGCGGTGGTACAGGATCTGCAAAAGCACCATGCCGCCCTCTGCCCAGAAGGGCAGAGCCAGCGGGATGCTCAACTCTGCATACCCGATGCACAGCGGCACGCAGCCCAGCACCCCGGCCAGATACAGGCAGCCGCAGCTGCCCGGCCGCAGCTTTGCGGGCGGAAAATTCCACAGCAGAAAGGCCAGCAGTGCCCCGGCCAGTGCTGCCGGCAGCACCGCCAGCGGGAACCAGCCCAGCCGTGTTTCCAGCATCATGAGGCCCAGCATGGCCGCAAAGGCCGTGCCGCACACGGTGCCGTCGGCTCCGTCGGCGGTACGGGCACATTCTGCCAGCGCCACCAGCACAAGTCCCCACAGCACCGGGGCTGCGCCGCCCAGCTCCACATAGCCCGCACCGGACAGCTGCAGGCCGGTGGGCAGGCAGCCGTTCACTGCCAACAGCACCAGCACCGCTGCCGCAGCGGCGGCTTCCAGTGCAAGGCGGGGCAGACGCCGCAGGCCAAGCTGTGCGCGGCTGCGCAGGCGGGCGGCGTCATCCGCCAGCCCGATGGCCCCGAAAGCCTGTGCACCGAACAGCGCGATCAGCAGCCGGGTCATCAGCTGGCTCTCGCTGCCCAGCAGCGTGGGCTGTGCGATGCAGGCCGCCGTCCAGCCCACGCCTACGGCAGCCAGTGTGCTCACCATCAGGCACAGGCCGCCCAGCGCGGGCACCCGGCTCTGCACCGGGGTCTGCGGCTCCTGCTGTTCCTGCGGCCGGAAGCGTTCCAGCTCCTGCAGCAGCGGTGCCATAAAATTGCCGAGCGCCGCCGTCAGCACAAAGCCCAGTGTTGACGCGACGATCAAGGCGAAACGAATCATTTCTCAGTCTCCAATTTTCGCCAGAATGTTATTCTCTGGCATCTTTCTGCTCTGCGTAGAAAATTTCCAGTGCCTTTTCCAGTGCCATGCCGCGGCTGGCTTTCACCAGCAGGGCGTCACCGGGCTGGATGCGGTTGAGCAGGGCATCCGCTGCCTCGCGGTAGTTGTTGGCGTGCAGGGTCTTCTGCCCCTTGGCGGCGGCCACCACGGCGGTGCGCTTGGCCTGCTCGCCGTAAGTCACCAGACAGTACAGGTCGCTCTCGGCGGCCAGACGGCCCAGCTCCTCGTGGGCCTCGCGGCTCAGGTCGCCCAGCTCCAGCATATCGCCCAGCAGAGCAAAGCGGCGCTTGCAGGGAAACTCCTTGAACATGGCCAAAGCGGCCTTCATGCTGTCGGGGTTGGCGTTGTAGCAGTCCTCAATGACAGTCACGCCCTTGCTGTCCACCACCTTCTGGCGGCGGCCGGTCTGCTCAAAGGCGGCCAGGCCCTGGATCACCTTGCGGGGATCGCAGCCCAGACGGGTGGCGGCGCAGTAGGCCGCCAGCGCATTGGCCACATTGTGCTTGCCCATAGCCGGGATCTTGACCACAAAAGTGCCTTCCTCCTGATCCTCCAGCACAAAGCTCATGCCGTCCTTCTCCTGTCGGATGGACAGGGCGCACACATCGGCGCTCTCATCGGCCAGGCTGAACCATACCGGCCGCACATGGGTGGGTAGCTTTGCCGCCCGCAGGAACTTGTCGTCGTAGTTCAGCACCAGCGGGGCACCCTCCGGCAAGCCGTTGCAGATCTCCAGCTTGGCCTTGCAGATGTTCTCCTGACTGCCCAGATTGCCGATGTGGGACACTCCGATGCAGGTGATGATGCCCACATCCGGGCGGGCAGCGCGGGCCAGACGGTCGATCTCGCCAGCATGGCTCATGCCCATCTCGATCACAGCGTATTCGGTGGAAGCGCCGATGCGCATCAGGGTGCGGGGCATGCCCAACTCGTTGTTCTGGTTGCCCTCGGTCTTGATGGTCTCACCAAAGCCGCACAAGGCTGCGTAGGTCATCTGCTTGGTGGTGGTCTTGCCCACGCTGCCGGTCACGCCCACCACCTTGGGGTGGTACTGGCTGCGGTAGTTGGCCCCCATCACCATCATGGCGTGGTAGCTGTCCGGGCAGAGGATGGCTTTTTCGGCCGGGACGCCCTCCACCGGGTGGTTCACCACCACAAAGGCTGCGCCCTCTTCCAGTGCTTTGGCCGCAAAGTCGTGGCCGTCGAACCGCTCGCCGGGAAAGGCCACAAAGATGCAGCCCGGCCGCACCTCACGGCTGTCGGTGGTGACCAGCTCCACTTCCGGGTCGCTGGTGAGGAAGCCGGCAGGCACAAGCCCTGCCAGCAGCTTGCTTGCATGGATCTTTTCCATAGTTCATTCCCCTCTCGTTTTTCTGGTTCCTTTATCCACAGGTAATGGTAACGATGGTACCGCGCTGGACGCTGGCCCCCACCTCACTGCTCTGGCTCTGGACCACGCCGTTGGCATCACCCTCCACCACGCAGTTCAGCCCGGCGGCCGCCAGCATCTGGCGGGCAAAGTCCGCGCTCTTGCCGGACACGTCCGGCACCTCGGTCAGGCTGCCGTCGTAGGTGTCGGTGTACAGATACACGGTGGTGCCGTAGGGCACCTTGGCCCCGGCATGGGGGTACTGGCAGGTCACCAGCGCCGCCGTCTGGTCGGATGCCGACTCCATCAGCTGGTGCTTGAGGCCCTTGATGTTCAGCTGCACCTGCGCATTGCTCCACTCGGTGCTGATCAGGTTGGGCACCGTGACGGTGGTCTGGCTGCGGTCCTCGCCGTCGGTGGCGATGCCCAGATAGGGGGCCACCTCGCTGATGATGTTGCCGGCCACAGGAGCGGCCAGAATGGACGAATAGTCGGTGCGGGCGTTGTTGGGGTCATCCAGCATCACATAGACCAGGATCTCCGGGTCGTCGGCGGGCAGGACGGCCGCAAAGGAGGCGACCTTCTTGTAGTCACCGTCGGCGCGGCGGTGCATGTTCAGCTGTTCCGACGTGCCGGACTTGCCGCCGATGCGGTAGCCGGAAACGTAGGCGTTCTTGCCGCCGCCGGTGCCGTTGCCCACCTCGTACTCCATCATCTGGCGGATGACATCGCTGGTGGACTCGCTGATGACCTGACGGCGAATGTTGGTGCCGATCTCCTCCACCACGTTGCCGTTGGTGTCGGTGATCTTATCCACCACATGGGGGGTGACCAGATAGCCGCCGTTGACGGCTGCCGCCACGGCAGTGCACATCTGCAGCGGCGTGATGGCCATGGCCTGGCCGAATGCCGAGGAGGCCAGCTGCACCTCACCCAGCTGATTGGCCGAATAATACTTCATCAGGCCGGTCTCGCTGGGCAGGTCCACGCCGGTGCGCTCGGTAAAGCCAAAGGCGTCAAAATAATTGTAGAACTGCTGGGAGCCCACGCGCTGGCCCAGCTGGATGTAGTAGAGGTTGCAGCTCTGGCGCAGAGCGTCGGCCATGTTGATGGTGCCGTGGGCCTTGTGGCCTGCGCAGTGGTAGGTCTCCTTGGCCACGCCGTAGGCACCGGCACAGGTAAAGGTGGTGTTCATGGTCGCCACGCCGGAGTCCAGACCCATGGCCGAGGTGATGACCTTGAACACACTGCCGGGGTAGTACAGCTCGGTGATGGCCTTGTTCTTCCACAGGATATCGCGGTAGGTGCCGGTATAATCCGGGTCCGGGTCCACGATCTTGTTGCCGTTTTCGTCCAGCTTGAACTTCTTCGAGTCATTTTCGTCCCGGAGGTAGATGGTGTACAGCTCCGGCTCTGCGGCCACCTGCTCCTGCAGGTAGGCCAGGTTGGCGCTGTAATCCAGCGGCGTGTTGGGGTCAAAGTCCGGTTTGGAGGCCATGGCCAGGATCGCACCGGTCTTGACGTTCATCACGATGGCACAGCCGCGGTTCTCGACGTTGTTGGCCGCAACGGCCTCCGTCAGGTAGCGTTCCACGATCTCCTGCACGTTCACGTCCAGCGACAGCACCAGATTGGAGCCGTCCTTGGCGGCAAAGGTGGTGGCGTTCTGGTCGGCAATGGCGTTGCCCACCGCGTTGCGCCGGGTGATGGTGCGGCCGTCCACACCGGCCAGCGTGGACTGGTAGGATTTTTCCAGGCCGTAAGTGCCCACGCCCTCGCCGTCGGTAAAGCCCAGCACGGCAGCCGCAAAGGCTCCGTAGGGGTAGTTGCGCTGAGAGCTCTTTTCCGTCGAGACGGACACCCGCCCGATGCGGTCTGCGCCGGAGCCCTTTTTGTGCGCCTTGTTGAAACCGGACACATAATCCTCAATGGACAGCTTGACGGCGTTGTTCACCTTGGTGGCCAGCACCACATAGGAGGAATCAATTTTGGACAGTGCATCGTACACGGTCTGGTATTGCTGGGTATATTCCTTCGAGGAAGTGTCCACCGCGTCCAGACTCTCGCCGTCGCCGGAGAGCAGCCGCAGGGTGATGCCCTGGCTGACCTCGGCGCACATGGTCGGGTCAAATGTGCGCACCGTCGTTTTATCGTCGTTGGTGCTGGTGGTGTACAGGATGCTGCTGTAGCTGGGGTCAGCCCAGATGTTCCACACCACGCTGGTGGAAGCCAGCGTGATGCCGTTGGCGTCGTAGATCTCGCCGCGGGTGGCCTTGACCGTGGTGTCCAGCAGCTGCTGCTGGGCGGCATACTGTCGGTACTTGGCACCGTCCCGGATCTGGATGACATACAGACTGTGGACGACCACGGCCGATGCCAGCACGACCGCCGCCAGCCCCAGAATGCTGCACACGCGCCGGGTGCGTCCGTTGAGCCGTTCCCGCGCAAAGGCCGGGCGCACCCGGTAGCCTTTGCCCTTTTTCTTGTTGGAATCTTGTTGCATGCTGTTCTCCCGCAGACAGGGCGGAGCACCCGTTCTGCCTGCTGTTTTCTTCAGGATATCGGCCCGCGCGGCGGCTGCCCCGGACCGGCTAAAAACCGAAAAAGCGTGCGCTGCCGCACGCTTTCCCGTTTTGATGTTATTTTACGGTGCCCAGAATGGTCACGGCACCGTTGTAGATGAAGCTGGTCCACTGCCGCACAGGGGACTGCTGACGCTCCAGCGCACCGGACTCGTTCAGCCGGATGTAGGTGATCTGGCTGGGGTCGATCTTCATCAGACCCAGACGGCTGGCCGCTTCTTCCACGCTGGTGATGTTGGTCTTGCTGTTCAGGGTGCTGTTGTAGTAGGTGTACTGGCTCTGGGCGCTCACCAGCTGGGCCTTGGCGTCCTGGATCTGATCATTCAGCTCCACCAGCTGGGCCTCGCTCATCAGCAGGCTGATGGCAAACCCGGTGAGCAGGGCTGCCGCCACCAGATGCATGGCATTGCGCAGCGCTGCCTGCAGCGGCGAAAGACGGCGCTTGCCGCCCTTTTCCACGCGCAATGCGGTCTTGCGCTGTATCTGCGGCGCTTTTCTGCGCCGCGCGGTGTTGTAATCGTATGCTGCCTGACCCATGGTTTCCTCTCCTCCTCACAGGATGCCTGCGGCATCCCTCAGCACTTTTCCAACACACGCAGATGAGCCGACCGGCTGCGCCGGTTTTCTTCCAGCTCCTGCGTGTTGGCTTCAATGGGTTTGCGGGTAATGAGCTTTGCCTTGGCCTTGCCGCCGCACACACACACCGGGAACTCCGGCGGGCAGGTGCAGGCCGTGGCCCAGCGGCGGAACTTGTTTTTCACCAGCCGGTCCTCCAGCGAGTGGAAGGTGATCACGCACAGCCTTCCGCCCGGGGCGAGGTGCTCAAAGATGGTGTCCAGCCCTTCTTCCAGTGCATCCAGCTCATGGTTCACCGCAATGCGCAATGCCTGGAAGGTGCGGCGGGACGGGTTCTTGTTCTTGCGCCGCTCCGCCGGCGGCATGGCGCTGGCCACAATGTCGGCCAGCTGCAAAGTGGTCTCGATGGGCGCGTTCTCCCGCGCTTCCTCGATCTTGCCGGCGATCTGCCAGGCAAAGGGTTCTTCGCCGTAGTCCCGCAGGATGCGGGCCAGGTCCTCACGGCTGAGGGTGTTCACCAGATCTGCCGCCGTCTCACCCTGCTGGCTCATCCGCATGTCCAGCGGTGCATCTGCCCGGTAGGAAAAGCCCCGGGCTGCGTCGTCCAGCTGGTGGCTGGAAACGCCCAGATCCAGCAGTGCACCGTTGATCTTGTCGATGCCCAGCTCTTCCAGCGCCTGCCCGGCGTAGCGGAAGTTGATCTGCACCACGGTGGCCGGCAGCCCGGCCAGACGGGCCCGGGCCGTCTGCACGGCGTCGGGGTCCTGATCCAGCGAGATCAGCCGCCCGCCCTTTGCAGCATCCAGCCGCAGGGCGATCTGGCGGGAGTGGCCCGCACCGCCTGCGGTGCCGTCCAGATAGGTGCCCGCCGGGTCGATGGCCAGCCCTTCCAGGCATTCGTTCAACAGAACCGGGATATGCTCAAATGAGGTCGGGTCAAAGGGCACGTTTTCTTCTGAAGCCATTGGCACGGCCTCCTTTCTCTCTTGCAGAATTCTTATGTCAGATGTGCAGGCTGCGCAGCCGGGCTGCACGCTGCTCATTGCTCACCGCCGCGCGGCGGGCGTTCCAGACGTCGGTGGCCCAGATCTCGGCGTGGTTGCGGTTGCCGATGATGGTCACATCCTTTTCCAGCCCGGCATAGCTGCGCAGCTCTGCCGGCAGAAGGATGCGTCCCTGCTTGTCCGGCACCACCTCGCAGGCGGTGCTGAACAGATCACCGGACACCTCCCAGCTGTCCATCAGCTCGTCGGCCTCCAGCTTTTCCGCCAGCTTTTCCACCTCAGGCAGCGGCAGCACGAACAGGCAGTTGTCCACCCATTCCAGCACCACGAAGCTCTCGCCCATGGCGTCGCGGAACTTTGCGGGGAAGTTCAGCCGCCCTTTGGCGTCGATGGTATAGTCATACCGGCCAAAGAACATGCTGCCCGCCCCCTTTCGGGGCTGTGGAGAGGGCCTTTGCCCTACTTTTACCCACTTTACCCCACTGACACACATTTATTGTAGCAAATCAAGCCCCCGATTGCAAGGTTTTTTGTCCCTGTTTTTGCGGCAAAATGTCACAAAAAAAGTCCCTGCGGGCCGTCATTTTTGCCTGCAGGGACGCGTCATTTTTCAGGATGTGGAATTTGTGTGGAAATCAGCCGTTTTTCTTGGCGTTCTGGCGCAGGTTGGCGCGCACATTCTTTACCTGTGCGGCATTCTCCACCATCGCCTCTTCCGTGGTCTTGAGCATGTTGTCGCAGTAGTCGGTCACGGTCTGACGCAGCGTGCGCGACTCGCTCTGGGCAGCGGCGGTGATCTCGGCGGCGCGCTGCTGGGCGGCTTTCACGATCTCGGCATCGCTCACCAGGATGCGGGCGCGCTCCTCGGCCTTCTTCACGATGGCCTGAGCCTGTGCATTGGCCGTGTCCACGATCTGGGCACGGTCGTTCACGATCTGCTGGGCCTGCCGCAGCTCGCCGGGCAGGTTTGCGCGGATATCATCCAGATAATCCCGGACCTTTTCCACGTCCACCAGACGCTTGCCGCCGGACAGCGGCATGCTGGTGCTCTCTTCCAGCGTATCTTCAATGGTGTCCAAAAGCTCGTTCACGTTCATAGTGCTTCCCCCTCCTGCTGCATGGGCTTCGTATATTTCCACAGCAGCACCTTGCCATACTTATACTGCTTCTGCAGGGTCAGGCCGCCCACCTGTGCCGGCAGCACAAGGCCCGTTTCGCTCTCGCACAGCACAGTGCCGCCGGGTGCGGTGCACTTGTCCACCGCCGGCAGGATCTTTTCCAGCGTACCGCCCCGGAACGGCGGATCCAGCAGCACCACGTCGAACTGCTCCCGGCAGGCCGACAGATACCGGGCAGCCTCGCCCACATTGACCCGGCTGCGGTCGAACACACCGCAGGTCTTGCAGTTGCGCATCACGATGTTCACCGCCTCGCGGTTCTCATCCAGGAACACGCACCGGGCCGCGCCGCGGCTCAGCGCCTCGATGCCCAGCTGTCCGCTGCCGGCATACAGGTCCAGCACCCGCGCGCCCGGCAGGTCGAACTGTACAATGCTGAACATGGCCTCCTTCACCTGCGAAAGGGTGGGCCGGGTCACGTCCGTCCCGGGCAGGGCTTCCAGACGCCGTCCCCGGGCTTCTCCTGCGATCACGCGCATGATTTGACCTCCTTCTGGTCGGCCGGGCGCGCTCGCATAGCCTCGCCCGGCGCTGCATATCCTCTTCTGGTTCTTCTTATTATCATCAAACCGTGCATTCTTGTCAAGTACCGGGGCGCATTGCACGCCCGGAGGCTTTGTGCTACAATCAGAGTATCGCACAGGCGCCGGGCATTTTGCGGCGCATTCTGGACCAAAGGAGAGTATTTTTATGAACGTTCTGCTCATCAACGGCAGCCCCCACGAAAAGGGCTGCACCTACACCGCCCTGTCCCTGATCGCCGGGGAGCTGAACAAGGCCGGTATCGACACCGAGATCCTGCACGTCGGCGGCAAGCCGGTGGGCGGCTGCATCGGCTGCGGCGGCTGCCGCAGCGGCAATGGCTGCGTGTTCGGCGGCGTGGTCAACGAGGCCATTGAAAAGGCAAAGACCGCCGACGGCTTCGTGTTTGGCAGCCCGGTGCACTACGCCTCGGCTTCCGGCAACATGACCAGCTTCATGGACCGGCTGTCCTATGCAGGCGGCAAATATCTGGCCTACAAGCCCGCCGCCATCTGCTGCTCGGCCCGCCGCGCCGGCACCACCACCACGCTGGACCAGCTGGTCAAGTACCCGCAGTTCTTCCACATGCCGCTGGTCAACGGCTCCTACTGGGCCATGGTGCACGGCTCCAATGCCGAGCAGGTGCTGCAGGACGCCGAGGGCTGCGCCGTGATGCAGGAGCTGGGCCGCAACATGGCCTGGCTGCTGCACTGCATCGAGGCCGGCAAGGCTGCCGGGTTCGACCACCCGCAGAACCCGCCCCGTCCCATGACGAACTTCATCCGCTGAGCAGTATGCTCCCCCATTCCGGGGGAGCATTTGTTGTTTTGGGCAGCACTCTTCCCCTTCTGCTGCCCAAAAGGTGTACAAAAAGGGCGGGAGGTGCTTTTTTCGTTCATAACTTTGTGCTACTATAAGAAGTAAAGTAACTTTGCTATGGACGGAGACCCGACTATGGAACACTACGACTGGAACGACGGCTGGCTGTTTTGCCCCACCTTCGACCCCGCGCTGGTGCGCCCGGAATGCACCGGACTGGAGCTGGAGCCGGTGCGCATCCCGCACACAGTCAAGGCCCTGCCCTACAACTATTGCAACGAGAACGACCACCAGCGCCTGTGCGGCTACCGCCGGGAGTTCTTTGCCCCTGCCGAGTGGGCAGGCCGCACCGTCCTGCTCACCTTCGGAGCCATCGCCCACGACGCCACCGTGTTCTGCAACGGGCGGCGGCTGTTCCACCACGGCTGCGGCTACACCGCCTTTACGGTGGACCTGACCAACGCCCTGCATCTGGGCAAGAAAAATGTCGTGGCTGTGCGCTGCGACAGCCGCGAGGACCTGAACATCCCGCCTTTCGGCGGTTCCATCGACTACCTGACCTACGGCGGCATCTACCGTGCCGTAAGTCTGGACATCAAGGAGCCCGCCTACCTGCGGGATGTGTTCGTGGAGGCCCGGGCTGAAGGCGACTTTCGCATTTACACCGCCACGGTGGGCGAGACGGTGGGCTGCACCCTGCAGGCCGAGATCCGCAGCCCCGCCGGAAGCCGGGCTGTCTACCGTGGGGAACTTGCCCTGCCCATCACCGGCACCCTGAACGGGGTGCATCCGTGGAGCATTGAGCACCCCACCCTGTACACTCTTACCGTAAAGCTCATCCGTCCCGGCACCAGCGGTCTGCCCGACCGGGTGCTGGACGAAAAGACGGTCCGGTTCGGCTTCCGCACGGTCCAGTTCGTGGCCGGTGGCCTGTACCTGAACGGCCAGCGGGTGGTGCTGCGGGGCATCAACCGGCACCAGAGCTACGCCTATCAGGGCTACGCCATGCCGGACAGCCTGCAGCGGCTGGATGCCCAGTTCATCAAAAAGGACCTGGGCTGCAATGCCGTGCGCACCAGCCACTACCCCCAGAGCCCGGCCTTCCTGGATGCATGCGACGAGCTGGGCCTGCTGGTGTTCACCGAAATGCCCGGCTGGCAGCACATCGGCGACGAAGCCTGGAAGGCGCAGGCCCTGCAGAACTGCCGGGAGATGGTGTGCCAGTGCCGCAACCATCCCAGTGTGTTTTTGTGGGGTGCACGGGTCAACGGCAGCCCCGATGATGAAGCCTTTTACAAGCGCACCAACGAGGCCATCCATCGGCTGGACCCCACCCGCCCCACGGCGGGTGCCCATATCCGCCGCCGCGAGCAGCTGCTGGAGGATGTGTACGCCTACAACGATTATTCCTACCGGGGCCGAGGCCCCGCCTGTGAGGCCCGCGCCTCCATCACCCCGGACACCCGCAAGGGCTACCTCATCAGCGAGTTCGGCGGGCAGAACTTCCCGGCCAAGCCCTTTGACGATGAGGCCCACCGGCTGGTGCAGGCCCTGCATTTTGCCGCCGTGCTCAACGATTCCATTGCCCAGCAGGGCGTGGCCGGCAGCTTTGGCTGGTGCCTGGCCGACTACAACACCCACCGGGAATTCGGCAGCGGCGACCGCATCTGCTACCACGGCGTGATGGATCTGTTCCGCAACCCGAAACTCTCCGCCGCCGTGTACGCCAGCCAGAAAACGCCCCGCGCTCCTTCGGACATCGTGCTGGAAGTCTCTTCCGCCATGGCACTGGGGGACCTGCCTGGCGGGGTACCGGGGGCCTGCTGGGTGTTCACCAACGCCGAGAGCGTGCGTCTGTACCGCGGCAATGACTTCGTGGCCGAATTTGCCCCCGACCGGCGCGGCCGGTTTGCGGCGCTGCCGCACCCACCCATTGAGATCAACGACTTTGTGGGCTCCCTGCTGGAAAAGTATGAGGGGATGGACCATGCTTCTGCCTTGCAGGTAGCTGCCATCCTGAACGAGCTGCGCCGGGACGCCATGGAGCCTTCGCCCCTGTCCCGGGCACGGATGCTCTCGCTGCGGCTGGGCTGGAACGATGTGCTGCGGATGTACTACAAGTACATCGGCGTGCTGGGCAGCCCCGCCGCCGAATACCGCTTTGAGGCCGTCTGGCACGGTCGGGCGGTGCGCACTGTGGTGCGGGAGCCGGTGCAGAGCGTCCGGCTGGAATGCGTGGTGCACAACCCCATCCTGACCGACGGTCCCACCTGGGACTGTGCCGCTGTCAGCCTGCGCGCCATCGACCAGAACGGCAACCTGCTGCCCTACTGCGGCGAGGCCGTGCAGCTGCGCACCGAGGGCCCCGTGAAGATCCTGGGGCCTGCCGTCGCACCGCTGCGGGGCGGCATGGGCGGCACCTATCTGGCCACCACCGGCGAGGCCGGGCGGGCCGTGCTGCACTGCCGCATGGAGGGCGCGCTGGACACCGAAGCCTATCTGACCATCCGCTGCCGGGAGTAAAATCCGGTCCCTTTCATGATAGATTTGCAGTCTGTTCAAAGTTTTATCATGGATGACTGGTATGCTAAAAACAAGGAATACCACGGCAGCGCTCAGCCGCTGTTTTGACAACGAAAAGGACTTGATCGTATGAGAGAAAAATTCCGTCAGTTCATGGTCGGCCGCTACGGCACCGATGGGTTGAATCAGGCTCTGAGCATCGCCTCCATCGTGATGCTGCTCATCTCCCTGCTCACCCGCATCAGCCTGTTCACCTGGCTGGGTCTGGTGCTGCTGATCCTCTGCTATTACCGATCCCTGAGCCGCAACATCTCCAAGCGCACGGAGGAGAACTACCGCTACTACACCCTGAAAGATCGGGTGGACGGCAAGTTCCGTGGTCTGAAAGATCAGTGGGCCAACCGCAAGCTCTACCACTACTACCGCTGCCCCAAGTGCCGCCAGAAGCTCCGGGTGCCCCGGGGCCGTGGCCGCATCCAGATCTCCTGCCCCCGCTGCGGTACCCAGTTCATCAAAAAGAGTTGAGCCATGTTTGGATATGTGATCCCGAACCACACCGCCCTCTCCCCGGAGGCGCAGGCGCGCTACCGCACCGCCTACTGCGGGCTGTGCCGCCGCATCGACGCGCTGCACGGGCTGCGGGGGCGGTTTACGCTGAGCTACGATCTCACCTTTCTGGACCTGCTGCTGTGCAGCCTGTATGAGGGCGAGAGCGAACTTTCCACCGGATGCAGCCGCTGCCCGGTGCACCCGCTGCACGGCGTGAACTGGCGGTCCAGCGGCCCCACCGACTACTGTGCCGACCTGAGCGTGGCGCTGCATTACTACAATGCCGAGGACAAATGGAAGGATGACCACAACCTGCTGGGCCTCGGCTATGAAAAACTGCTGTCCGGCTGCCGCACCGACGCCGAAGCCCGCTGGCCCCGGCAGTGTGCCGCCATCCGCAGCTGTCTGGCCCGGCTTGCAGAATACGAAGCCGCCGGCAGCGAGGACCTGGACGCCGTGTCCGGCTGCTTTGGCGAGCTGATGGCCGAATTGTTCGACTACAAGCAGGACCACTGGTCGCCGGAGCTGCGCAGCCTGGGCTTCCATCTGGGCAAGTTCATCTATCTGATGGACGCCTACGACGATCTGGCCCGCGACAAGCGGAAGGGCGCCTACAATCCCCTCAAAACCATGAGCGAGCAGCCCGGCTACGAGGAAGAGATGCGGGAAATTTTTGAGTTGCTGCTGGCACGCTGTGCCAAACGTTTTGAGCGCCTGCCCTGCGTGGAGGACGCCGACCTGCTGCGCAACATCCTGTATTCCGGCGTATGGCTGAAGTACAACTGCAACAATGCAAAGCGTTCCGGCCGGGATGCCGAAGCATCCACTTGATTTTTCCACGACGATACGGTAGACTATAGAGTATTGTGCGGCATTGCGGCCGCGCGAAATGAGACGTGAGGAAGTATATCCATGAGAGATCCGTATGAGGTGCTGGGCATTCAGCGCGGCGCAAGCGACGAAGAGATCAAAAAAGCATACCGCGCCAAATGCAAGCGCTGGCACCCCGATTTGAACCCCAACGACCCCACCGCCGAGGAGCACTTCAAGGAGGTACAGGCCGCCTACGATGCCATCACCAAGGGCGAGACCGGCCCCCAGATGGGCGGCAATCCCTATGGCGGCTACCGTCAGCAGAGCTATGGTGGCTCCCAGCAGGGCTACAGCCAGCAGAACTACGGGTTTGACGGCTTCGATGGTTTTGACCCCTTCGGGTTCGGCTTTGGGTTCAACGGCTACAGCCAGCAGAGCGGTGCCAGCTACAGCGGCAGCGACTCGCCCGAGATGCAGGCAGCCCGCAACTTTGTGGTGAATGGCCGCTACGCCGAGGCACGCCGCGTGCTGGACGGCATGACCGCCCGCAATGCCCGGTGGTACTATCTTTCCTCGCTGGCCAATCAGGGCCTGGGCAACAGCATCGACGCGCTGCAGGATGCCCGCCGCGCCGTGCAGCTGGACCCCAACAACACCGAGTACCGGATGCACCTGCAGCGGCTGCAGAACCCCGGCCGCACCTACCGCACCCAGACCACCTACGCCCAGCCGGGCGGCATCATGCGCTGGTGCTGGAGCATGATCCTGCTCAACCTGCTGTGCAACTGCTGCTGCGGCGGCTGGGGCTTCTACGGCCCGCGCTACGGCTTCCGCGGATAACAAAAACATATAAAACACAACAGCCTCCCTTTGCCCTTGTACCGGGCAGCGGGAGGCTGTTTTTGATCTGTTACAACACTGACAAAAAACGCCCCGGAGCGTTTCCGCTTCGAGGCGTTCTGAGCTGGAGCTGCTATCCAGATTCGAACTGGAGACCTCATCCTTACCAAGGATGCGCTCTACCAACTGAGCTATAGCAGCACAATCACAGCTCAATTATGATACCACAGGTTTTGTCGTTTGGCAAGGGTTTTTTGCAAAAAAATCCGGATTTTTTTGCAAAAGACGTTCTGCTCCTGAAAAACGCCCGGCAGCGTTCGGCTGCCGGGCGTTCCGGGATGCTTGTTCCGATCACTCGATCAGGCCGTTCAGCAGCGACAGGCACTTGCGGCTGTGGAGCTTGCGGATGGCCTTGGCCTCGATCTGGCGCACACGTTCACGGGTGACACCGAAGTCGCGGCCCACTTCTTCCAGCGTGCGGGGGCGGCCGTCGTCCAGGCCGAAGCGCAGGCGGATGACCTTTTCCTCACGGGGAGTCAGGCTCTTCAGGGCCAGATTGATCTGCTGGGCCACCATGGCGCGGTCAGCGGCCTTGCCGGGTGCCTCGGCGTTCTCGTCGGCCACGAAATCGCCCAGAGAGGAATCCTCTTCCTCACCCACGGGGCTTTCCAGGCTTGCAGGCTCCTGTGCCATGCGCTGGATCTCGCGCACACGCTCCACGCTCATGTCCATGGCCTTTGCCAGCTCTTCCGGGGTGGGCTCATGGCCGTTCTGGTACACCAACTGGTTGGTGGCCTGGCGCATCCGGTTGATGGTCTCCACCATGTGCACCGGGATGCGGATGGTGCGGGCCTGGTCTGCAATGGCACGGGTGATGGCCTGGCGGATCCACCAGGTGGCGTAGGTGGAGAAGCGGAAGCCGCGGTCACAGTCGAACTTCTCGGCAGCCTTGATCAGGCCGATGTTGCCCTCCTGGATCAGGTCCAGGAAGGCCAGATTGTGGCCCACATGCTTCTTGGCGATGGAGACCACCAGACGCAGGTTTGCCTCGCTCAGGCTGCGGCGGGCGTTCAGGCCGTCGCGGCGGGTCTTGAGCAGTTCCTGCCGCTTTTCCTCGGTCAGAGGACCGTTTTCCACGGCCTCCATAGCCTCTTCCTCGGCGGCCTTCTCCTCGGCGTCCTCGCTGGACTTCTCGTTGCCGTCGTCGTCCAGATCCTCGGTGTAGCTGCGGCTGTTCTCGTCCTCTTCAAACGAGAAGCGGGCGCTGTTCTTCTTGATGTACTCGGGCGCGCCGTACTTCTGGCGGTCGGCCTGCAGGATGTGGGCAGCCTCGGCACCGGCGTGGATACGGCGGCTCAGATCCACTTCCTGTTCTGCGCTCAGCAGCGGGATCTGGCCGATCTGCTTCAGGTAGTTCTTCACCGGGTCATCCAGCAGCTCGTCCATGGCGGCCTTCAGGTCGGCCGGGTTCTCCTCGCTCTGGTCCTCGTCCTCATCGGCACCGATGCCCAGATCATCGTTGTTGTTCTCAGCGTTCTCCACCTCAGCCATGATGCCTTCCACATCCAGGCCGGGCTCGGTCTCTTCTTCCTGGATCTTGATCCCGCGTTCTTCCAGAAGCGTATAGAGCGTGTCCAGATCCATTCTGCACTGCGCAGCCAGCGCCTTTGCCTCCTGCGCCGACAGGGTGCCTTCGCCTTTTGTCAACAGTTCCTTTAAAGTCATGCTCATTTCGCTCTCTCCTTCTTGCTGCGGGGAAAATTTTGGTTGTTATTCCTGCACATCAGATCACAAGACCCCCGTTGACACCGAACACCTGCCCGGTGACGTAGCCGGCGTCCTCGCCTGCCAGGAAAACCAGCAGCTTTGCCACTTCGTCGGCGGTGCCAAGGCGGCCCACCGGGGTCTCCTCGGCCAGCGCCGCCTTGTCCTCGGCGGTAAAGGCTGCCATCATATCGGTTTCAATGACCCCGGGTGCCACACAGTTCACCGTGATGCCGCTGGGGCCTTCTTCTTTGGCCAGTGCCTTGGTCAGGCCGATGAGGCCTGCTTTGGCGGCAGAATAATGCACTTCGCAGCTGCCGCCGGTCTGGCCCCACATGCTGCTCACCGTCAGGATGCGGCCCGCCTTGCGGCGGATCATGCCCGGCAGCGCCAGCTGGCACAGGTGGAACGCACCGGTCAGGTTCACGTCCAGCATGTGCTGCCATTCTTCCGGGGTGATGTCGGTGAACAGCTTCTGCTGTGCGATGCCGGCATTGCTCACCAGCACATCCACCCGACCCAGCGCCTGTTCCGCCGCACGGAACGCCAGCTCGCAGCTGGCCCGGCTGGCCACATCGCACTGCACCGCCGTGATGCCCGGCAGCTCCGCTTCCAGCGCGGCCGCCGCCTCGGCATTGCTGTGGTACAGCACCGCCACGCGGTAGCCCGCCGCATAAAAGGCCCGGGCCGCCGCAGCACCGATGCCCCGGTCGCCGCCGGAGATCAGCACCGTGCGCCCGTTTGCGGGCACCGCCGCGCTCTGGGGCTGCGGCTCTTCTGCCGGTTCCGGTTCCGAAACCGGGGTCGGCTCTGCCGGTTCTGCCGGAGCCGCACTGCGGGGTTCCAGAACCCGGGTGGGTTCGTCCGGAACGATCTCTGCCGGTGTGGTTTCCGGCACCGGGGCCGGAGCAGCCGACGCTTTTTCCGGTTCATACACCGGCTCTTCCTCCGGTGTGTCAAAGGTCAGTTCAAACTCGTCTTCGTACAAGAGTACTGCCCTCCTGTCGTGTTCTCTGCAGCGTGCCATTTGCACCCTGCAGGAAAGATCCGCGGCCCATCGCCCGGCAGAGCAGCGCTCTGTCTCATTTCTCCGGTCAAGTCCGGTCCTGCGGCGTGCCCGCCGGGGTGTTCAGATGGGTTTCGACAAGATACCATTGAATAATATAGCACAATTTGCTGAAAAAAGAAAGTGGAAGCTGCTCACTTTTCCACGCAGCTTCCACTTTTTTACGGTTTCTTCATATTCTCGGCGGGCGGTGCGGGCCGTTTCCACTTCGGCCGAGCGGCCAGCCGCACCCGCAGATCCTTGAAAAACGCCTGCAGCAGCGCTCCGGCTTCCTCGGCCCGCAGGCCCTGCTCCACCATCGGGTGGTGGTTGAACGGCAGGGCAAACAGGTCCGTCACACTGCCGCAGCACCCGGCCTTGGCATCGGCCGCGCCGTACACCACCCGCCGGATGCGGCTGTTCAGGATGGCCCCCGCGCACATGGGGCAGGGCTCCAGCGTGACGAACAGCTCACACTCCCACAGCCGCCAGCCGCCCAACGCCTTGCAAGCCGCGTCGATGGCCAGCAGCTCGGCATGATGCAGGGCGTTCTTTTCCGTCTCGCGGGTGTTGTGGGCCGCCGCCACGATCTGCCCGTTGCGGGCCACCACAGCCCCCACCGGCACTTCGCCCAGTGCGGCCGCCTTGCGCGCCTCGTCCAGCGCGGCACCCATCAGTTCAAAATCGGTCATGCGTTCTCCTTTTATCCTGCGGCAAATACCAGCAGATTATTCACTGTATGCAGTGCCCAGCCCGGCCATACGCGGCCGGTGCGCTGCCGGATGGTTCCCAGCAGCACCCCCAGCACCAGCGCATAGGCGATTCCGGCCGCTCCGCCGTGCTGCACCGCAAACAGCGCCGCCTGCACGCACACTGCCGCCCGGGGTCCCAGCGGCCGCAGCAGCCCCTGCACCGCGCCCCGGAACACCAGTTCCTCAGCCAGCGGAGCCGCCGCGCAGTGCAGCGCAAAGCTCTGCCCGGCTGCACTCAACGGCAGGGCGGCACAGACGGCCGCCAGCGCCCGTCCCGCCGGCAGGTACGCCAGCGCACAGCCAAAGGCCGCCAGCAGGGCTGCCGTCCGATTTTGTGGTCTGTGCATGGCTCTGCCTCCCTTCTGTCTGGCCTATCTTATCACAGCAGCGGTCGAACGCGCAAGTATTTTGCGTTCTGCCGCACCAAATGTTGCCCAACCAATTGACTTTGCCCGTCGGGTTCTGGTATAATGCTTTCCGACGTTTTTGTTGAAAACGTTGTCTAACAGATTTTACCGGAAATCCGGAGGTATTTTATGATCCGCATTCTCACCGATTCTGCGTCCGACATCCTGCCCGCCGAGGCAGAACAGCTGGGCGTGACCGTGATTCCCCTGAACGTGACGCTGGAGGACGGCACCGTGCTGCGTGACGGCATCGACAAGACCCCCAGCGAATACTACGCCCTTTTAAAGGAGTGTCACAAGCTGCCCACCACCAGCCAGCCCAGCCCGGAGCTGTTCGAGCGGTTCTATCAGGACGCCGCCGCTGCCGGGGACGAGGTGCTGGGCATCTTCCTGTCCCATGAGCTGTCCGGCACCTGGCAGTGCGCCAGACTGGCCGCTGACCTTGTCAACGTGGACAACGTGCTGTTCGTGGACAGCGCCAACGTCTGCCTGGGCGAAGGGCTGCTGGTACGGCTGGCTGTGCAGCTGCGCGCCGCCGGTAAGACGCTGGTGCAGATCGCCACCGACCTGGAGCACGCCAAGGAGCACCTGCATCTGGTTGCCGCCATCGACGACCTGAAGTACCTGCGCAAGGGCGGCCGCCTGCCCGCCGCTGTGGCCGTGGCCGGCGGCATGCTGGGCATCAAGCCGCTCATCACCATCAAGGAAGGCAAGGTAGCCATGGCCGGCAAGGCACGCGGCCTGCCCGGTGCCTACGTTGCGCTGTTCAAAAAGGTGGAAGAGCTGGGCGGCATCAGCGCCGCCGTGCCTGCGCTGGCCGGTTATACACTGTCTGCCCGCGAGGTGCAGCCCATCCAGACCTACCTGCAGGACAGCCTGCAGTGTGCCGAGCCGCTGGTGCGGCAGATTGGCTGCGTCATCGGCACCCACGCCGGTCCCGGTGCCTTTGGTCTGGCCTTCTTTGATCAGGGACTGGAACTGTAAGCATCCTGAAACGCGAGACAGGCTTCCTCGAAAGGAAGCCTGTCTCTTTTTTATTCCAATCAGCAGTCAATCCAGATGGTGCCGCTTGCAGAAGCGCTTGCTCACGGCGTACATGGCCACCCACAGGCCCACGGCCAGCACAAGATAGAGCGGATTCTTCATGGAGCTCACCAGCGACTGACCGAACACCGCCATCATGGCCACCATCACGCCCTTGCCCAGCAGCATCGTGATGAGATAACGCTTCTCGTCAAAGTCCGAGATGCCGAAGGCCAGATGCATGAAGGAGCTGGGCGCAAAGGGCAGCAGCATGAGCATGAACAGCGACGACGTGTCGAAGTGGTTGACCCACTGCTGGGCTTTTTCCAGCTTGGGCCAGCGGCCGGCGATCTTCCAGAAACAGCGCTTGACGATGCGCCGCCAGAGCAGGAACATGAGGGTTCCGCCCAGCGCCACCCCGATCCAGCTGTACAAAAAGCCCAGGATGCCGCCGTGGGCTCCCACGTTCAGGGCCACGATGGCAATGAGCGGCAGCGGCGGAAAGAACGACTCCACCACGGCCAGCGTGATGGGGGCCAGCGGCCCCAGATCACCAAAGCGGTCCAGCAGTGTCTGCCAGTATTCCAGCGTGCCCAGCTGATGGGCCCACTGCAGCAACGTATGTTCCATTTGCGTTTTCCCAGTCCCTTCTGTTCCAAGCGGCGGCCGCACAGCCGCCTGCTGATAGTATATCCCGTTTGTATGACAGAGCCATGAACAGACCGTAGCAGTTCTGTATGCACGACCCTCTGCCCTATAAAACGAAACAGAACAGGAACTTCCTGCAAAAGAAAAAGAATTCTGTATTCTTGTCAGTTCTCCGCGGACTTTTCGGCGCGGTTCTTCAGCCGCTCCAGCTGGGCTGCGCGCTGCTTGTTCCAGCGGGCAAGCAGGGCCTCATCCGGCAGCTGCAGGCAGCGGGCAAAGCTCCAGTGCAGCCCGTCGCGGCGGGCCAGCTTGTAGCGCTGGAACACGCCGCCGCTCACGGCATTGCCGGAACCGGCACAGTGCGGGCACCGGCTCAGGGTGTACCAGCTGTTGCTGCCCTTTTTCAGCCAGACATCGTCCGGGGTCAGGGCGGTGCCGCACTCCGGGCAGTTCATCGTGTAGATCTTGGGGTCGGTGCGCCAGGCGTACTGCTCCACATAGCCGTGGAACACCTCAAAATCGCGGTATTCGCCGGGGGCCGGGCACAGGCTGGCCTGCAGGCTCTCGTCCTCGGTGGGGTAAGCGGCAAGACCGGCCCGCAGGTCCAGCAGACGGCAGACATCGGCGGTGTACAGCGTGTCGGACAGCGCATCGTGGAACTGCCGTTCCATGGGGATGCCCATCCGGGTCACGACGCTTTCCAGCGTCATGCCCTCGCCCTCCTTGCGGGGGTGCTCCCGCAGGAACACCTGCTGCAGGTCGTACCACACGGTGGGGCGGCTCTCGTCGATGTTGCACAGGAACAGGTTCTGCTTGAGCACCGGCACGTCATCCATGCCCCACTCGGCAAACTCGGCATCCGGGCCGCACCACTGCATGAAGCGGCGCAGGCCCTGCACGATGGGCTCGCCCTTGTCCAGGTCGGCCTGGGTCAGGCCGGTGACCTTGGCGATGTGGTGCTGCAGCTTGCGGAAGATGCGGGGACGCAGATGGATGGAAAAGGTGTCCAGCACGTTGGCATCCTCGTCGATCTTCACGGCACCGATCTCCACGATCTCGCCCCGGAAGGTCTGCTGCACCCCGTGATAATTAAAGGTGTAGGGCTGGTAGCCGATGTTCCATTCCAGATCAAATAAAACCAGATTGCGCGGCATTGTTTTTTATTCCTCTCGTAAAATAAACTTCTCCACAGCCTCGGCCACGCCGTCGTGGTTGTTGTCGGCAGTGGTGATGTAGTCGGCGGTGTCCTTTACCGGCTGCTCGGCGTTCTGCATGGCCACGCCCACCCCGGCGTAGGCGATCATGGACCGGTCGTTGAGGCCGTCGCCGCAGGCCATCAGGTTATCGCGGGTCAGGCCCATGTGGTCCAGCAGGGCCGCCAGGCTGGCGTCCTTGGCCACCCCCAGGGGCACGCACTCAATAAAGAAGGGGCTGGAGGGGTACAGGTCCATGCGCCCGGCAAACTGCTGCCGCCCGGCGGCGCACACGGCATCCCGACAGTCCGGGTCCAGGCAAATGAGCATCTTGCACACCGGGTAGTCCACGTACCGGGCCAGGTCCTCCACCGGGATCATAGGGAGCTTGGTGGTAAAGCACTCTTTGTTGGCCCAGGGGTCCTGGGGCCGCTGGCAGACGATGCCCTCCTGGTTGTAGGTCAGGATGGCCACATCCTGCGCGGCGGCAAAGGCGCACAGCTCCGGGACCAGCGCGGGGTCCAGCGTTTTTTCCACCAGCGTTTCGCCGGTGCGGCAGTCCACGATCTTGCCGCCGTTGTAGGACAGGATGCAGCCACCCTTTTTGTCCAGCCCCAGGTCTTTGGCCAGCGGGGTGATGCCGGCGGTGGGCCGACCGGAGGCCAGCACCACGGTCACGCCGCGTTCAATGGCCGCATCCAGCGCGGCGCGGGTGCGGGGTGTCACTTCCTTCTGGTCGTTGGTCAGGGTCCCGTCCAGATCCAGGGCCAGCACTTTGATCTCAGCCATATTGTTATCCTCTTTCTGTTCAAAGGTGATCGCATTTCACCCTCTTATTGTACAATGAAACGCCCTCTTCTTTCAACCCTTGCGCAAATGTTTGTGGAAAAACCGGTCCTCCGCGGCCGGAACGCGCGGATTTTACCGGATTTTGCGGCTTTTTTACCGTCCGGGCGGCCCCGCCCCACAGGTTTTACCAAAGCTTTGCACGGGGCTGGTTTCGGCCCGGGGCAGAAACGCGCTACAATAAAGCCGTTCCCGGATGATAAAAAACAAAGGCCTGAGGTCAGGCCGGATCAAGAGAGAGGATATTGCAATGAAGAACGAAAAGATCTCCCGCCGCAGCTTTCTGAAGGCCAGCGCTGTGGCTTCTGCCCTGGGCGTGATGGCTGCGGCTCCCGCCGCCCACGCTGCCGGTGCCGACGAGGCTGCCGCTCAGATCGAGGAAGAGAACTGCCTGCTGAAGAAGCCCAAATACATCTTCCTGTTCATCGGCGACGGCATGGGCACCGCCCAGATCCAGTCCGCCCGCTTCTACAAGGGCACCGTGGACAACAACGGCGCTGTGACCGAGGCCGACCTGAGCTTTACCAGCTTCCCGCAGGTGGGCAGCGTGACCACCTACGACAGCACCTCCTTCTGCCCGGACTCCGCTTCCACGGCCACTTCCATTGCCACCGGCCACAAGACCGAGAGCGGTGTCATCAACATGTGCCCCTGGACCCGCGATGTGCCCTATGAGACCATTGCCGAGAAGCTGCACGCCCAGAAGGGCTACAAGGTGGGCGTGGTGTCCACCGTGAACATCGACCACGCCACCCCTGCTGCCTTCTACGCCCACCAGAAGACCCGGAAGAACTACTACGAGATCGGCCTGGAGCTGGCCAAGTCCGGCTTTGAGTACTTTGCCGGCGGCGAGTTCCAGAAGGTGAACGGCAGCGGCAATGTTCCCAACAACCACGAAGTGGCTGCTCAGGCCGGTTATAACGTGGTCACCACCCAGGCTGCTGCCGCTGCCCTGACCGCCGGTGCCGACAAGACCCTGATCATTGCCCAGAATCTGGCAGACGGCAAGGCCATGAATTACGCCATGGACGCCGCTGGCGGCGAGTGGCAGCTGACCGACTATGTGAAGAAGGGCATCGAGCTGCTGGACAACCGCAAGGGCTTCTTCCTGATGACCGAGTCCGGCAAGATCGACTGGGCCTGCCACGCCAACGATGCCGCCGCTTCCATCCACGATGTGCTGGAGATGAGCAACGCCGTGCAGGCTGCTGTGGACTTCTACAACGCCCACCCCAACGAGACCCTGATCCTGGTCACCGCCGACCACGAGACCGGCGGCCTGGCCATCGGCTACAAGACCACCAACTACGACACCTTCCTCACCAACCTGACCCACCAGAAAATGTCCTACGCCAAGTTCGACACCGACTATGTGCAGAACTACATCGCCAACAAGACCCCCTTTGAGACGGCCATGCAGGATGTGAAGGCAGCCTTCGGCCTGACCCTGCCCACCGACCCGGATGCCGCCAACGCCGGCAAGCTGCTGCTGACCGACTATGAGGTGCAGAACCTGCGCACCGCCTACGACCGCACCCTGGAAGTGGGCTCTGCCAGCCAGAAGGACATGACCCAGCAGGATTATGAACTGTACGGCACCTACATTCCCTTCAGCATGGCCATCTGCCACACCATCAACCACAAGTCCGGCATGGACCACACCACCTATGCCCACACCGGTGCCATGGTCAACCTGTACGCCATGGGCGTCGGTGCCGAGAAGTTCGGCGGCGTCTACGACAACACCGAGGTCTTCCACAAACTGGCTGAGCTGACCAGCGTGCAGTGATCACTTCATCCAAAAAGCCCCGCTCTGTGCGACACAGAGCGGGGCTTTGCTGCGTATTGGGAAACGGGATCAGGAGACCACGGCGTTGGTTTTCAGCCACTCCATCACAGCCGTCTGCAGGGCGGTCTGATGGACGAAGTTGTCGCCGTAGGAGCTGCCGGAGTAAGAAGCGGCAGCGGCATCCAGCTGCTCCTGGGTGGGCTCGATGCCCTGGCTCTCGGCAATGGCCTGATACAGCAGGTCCTGTTTGGCCAGGTGAGTGATCACGGTGTCCGAAGCGCCCAGCATGGCGTTGGCGTCGGTGTAGCCCTGTGCCTGGGCGATGGTGTCCAGATCGCTGCTGTAGTAGCTGGACAGCTGGTAGTAGTAATTCAGGAACATGCAGGCGTAGTAGCCGGGCACCTCGCTGGGCAGATCCTTAAAGGCGGCGTTGTCCAGCAGGCTGTCCATGATGGCATCCTCCAGATTCTGGTCATACAGCGCATCGGAGAAGTAGGTGCGCAGCGCCTCCACGGTGTGCACGTCGTCGCTGGTGCCGAAGGTGCTGTCCACCCACTCGTCGGTCAGCTCCGGCGTCACCGGCTCGGAGATGGAGTTCACGGTCACGCGGAACACGGCCTCCTTGCCGCTGAGCTCGACGGTGTTGCCGTCAGAATCGGTGGAGGCGTCGTAGCCGTCGGGGAAGGTGACGGTCACATCAAAGGTGTCGCCGGTGTTGTGGCCGACGATCTGATCCTCGAAGCCGGTGATGAAGCTGCCGCTGCCCAGCGTGAGGTCGTAGCCCTGGTAGGTGCCGCCGTTGAACGCCACACCGTCCACGGTGCCGGAATAATCAATGTTCACGACGTCGCCGTTCTGCGCGGCGCGGTCGGTCACCGCCTGGGTGGTGCTGTACTGGCTCAGCAGGCTGTCGATGCGGGCCTGGACGTCCGAGTCGCTGGGGGTGATGTCTGCCTTCTTGATGGGCAGAGCGGCCACATTGTCCGGCAGGGTGACATAGTCCTGTGCAGTGATGCCGGTGCGGTAACCGTTTGCATCCAGGCCATCGCTGTAGGTAAAGTTCTGGTAGTCAAAGCTGTCCACCGTGCCGTACTCCGAGACGGCAGGAGCGGAAGAAGCCGCACTGGAAGAAGCGGCCGCAGAAGATGCGGACGAATCACTCTGCTTTTTGGTCAGCGTGAAGATGGCAAAGATCACGCACAGGGCGGCTGCTGCCGCACACAGCACGCAGAGCAGGGTTTTGGTTGAATGTTTCAAGAATAGACCTCCTAAATAAAAAGACCGTTTGCACGGCCGGATCGGATCGTGTGCTTTCCTATTATATCGGATAAAACGCCAAAAGGAAAGTTTTTTGCCAAATTTCCACAAATCCGGTCCGCCGCAGCGCCGCACTTTTGCCCGCCTGCCCCCTGCAAAAGGCGCAAAACCGGTGGAAATGCCCCGGCGGTTCTGCTACAATAAAATTATGTGACCTGAACCGTTTCCCTCTCAGGGGGAGCCTGATAAAAATGGAGGAAAAACCCATGGATTACAACAAAGCCGCTCTGGAAATGCACGAGAGCCACAAGGGCAAGGTGGGCATCGTGAGTAAGGTGGAGGTTGCCACCCGCGATGACCTGTCCACCGCTTACACCCCCGGCGTGGCCGAGCCCTGCCGCAAGATCAAGGCAAACCCGGAGGACGTGTACAAGTACACCTTCAAAGGCAACATGGTGGCCGTTGTCTCCAACGGCACTGCCGTGCTGGGCCTGGGCGACATCGGCCCGGAGGCCGGCCTGCCGGTCATGGAGGGCAAGGCGGTGCTGTTCAAGGAGTTCGGCGGGGTGGATGCCTTCCCCATCTGCATCAACGCCCACAGTGCCGAAGAAGTGATCGCAGCCTGCAAGGCCATTGCGCCTACCTTCGGCGGCATCAATCTGGAGGATATCAAGAGCCCCGAGTGCTTTGAGATCGAGCAGACGCTGGAAAAAGAGCTGGACATCCCTGTGTTCCACGATGACCAGCACGGCACGGCCATCGTGGTCACCGCTGCCCTCATCAACGCCCTGCGCGTGGTGGGCAAAAAGATGGAAGATGTGCACATCGTGCTGAACGGCCCCGGCGCCGCCGGTACGGCCATCATCAAGATGCTTATGACCGCCGGTGCAAAGGACATCATCGCCGTGGATCAGTTCGGCACCCTGTACAAGGGCTGCAACAGCGCCGAGGCCCACAAGAACTGGCTGGGTGAGGTGACCAATCCCCGCCAGATCAAGGGCGGCCTGAAAGAAGCCATTGCCGGTGCCGATGTGTTCATCGGCGTGTCCAAGCCCGGCATCCTGACCACCGAGCTGTGCAGGACCATGAACAAGGACGCCATCGTCTTTGCCATGGCCAACCCCACCCCGGAGATCATGCCGGACGAGGCCAAGGCCGGCGGCGTGCGGGTGATGGCCACCGGCCGCAGCGACTTCCCGAATCAGGTCAACAACGTGCTGTGCTTCCCCGGCCTGTTCAAGGGTGCTCTGAGCGTGCGTGCCCGCGACATCAACGACCAGATGAAGCTGGCTGCCGCCTATGCCATCGCGGACCTCATCACCGACGATGACCGCAGCGAGGAGAACATCATCCCCGGTGCCTTCGACCCTCGTGTGGCCCAGGCTGTGGCCGACGCCGTGGCCCAGGCTGCCCGGGACACCGGCGTGGCCCGCCTGTAACCGGAGGAACTGCCCATGAGAACGATTTCTGCACAGGAGATCACCGATACCGTTGCACGGCTGTGCATCGAGGCCAACACCCGCCTGCCGCAGGATGTGCAGGCCGCACTGGACAAGGCCCGGCAGGAAGAGCCCTGGCCGCTGGCCAGGAACACCCTCGACCTGTTGTGGTCGAACCTGAGCGCCGCCAAAGAGAGGGACCTGCCCATCTGTCAGGATACCGGCATGGCCTGCGTGTTCGTGGAGCTGGGCACCGATGTGCACATTGACGGCAGCTTTGAAACCGCCATCCATGAGGGCGTGCGCCGGGGCTACACCGACGGCTATCTGCGCAAGAGCATCGTGGCCGACCCGCTGCGCCGGGGCAACACCGGCGACAACACCCCCGCCGCCATCACAGTGCATCTGGTGGACGGCGAGGGCTGCCGCATCACGGTGGCCCCCAAGGGCTTTGGCAGCGAGAACATGAGCCGCATCCAGATGCTCAAACCCGCCGACGGCGTGGAGGGCTTCAAGAAGTTCGTGGTGGAGACCGTGAAGCTGGCCGGTTCCAACCCCTGCCCGCCCATCGTGCTGGGCATCGGCGTGGGCGGCAGCTTTGATAAGGTGGCGTATCTGGCCAAAAAGGCCCTGCTGCGCCCGCTGGATGTACCCAACCCCGACCCCTACTACGCACAGCTGGAACAGGAACTGCTCACCGCCATCAACGGCTTGGGCATCGGGCCCCAGGGCTTTGGCGGCCGGACCACCTGCCTGGGCCTTGCCATTGAGCAGATGCCCACCCATGTGGCGGGCCTGCCGGTGGCCGTGAACGTTTCCTGCCACGTCACCCGCCGCGCCAGCGCGGAACTGTAAGGAGGAAGAAGCATGGAATACAGACTGACCACTCCCTGCACCGCGCAGGACCTTGCCCCGCTGAAGGCGGGTGACACCGTGCTGCTGTCCGGTGTGGTGTACACCGCCCGCGATCAGGCCCACAAGCGGATGATCGAGGCGCTGGACAAGGGCGAAGCGCTGCCTTTTGACCTGACCGGCAGCGCCATTTACTACGTTGGCCCCACCCCGGAGCGTCCGGGTGAGGTGATCGGCTCGGCCGGGCCCACCACCAGCGGCCGCATGGACGCCATGAGCCCCCGCCTGCTGGATCTGGGCAACAAGATCATGATCGGCAAAGGCAAGCGGGACGCCGCCGTCAAGGAAGCTGTGGTGCGCAACGGGGCCGTGTATCTGGCGGCTCTCGGCGGTGCCGGTGCCCTGATGGCAAAAAGTGTCGAGACGCTGGAGGTCATCGCCTGGCCGGACCTGGGCTGTGAGGCGGTGCGCCGCCTGACCGTGCGGGATATGCCCCTGACCGTGATCCTGGATGCCCACGGCGGCGACCTGTACCAGTCCGGCCCGGCGGCGTATCTGGAAAGCGAAAACTAACGGGGTTTTGTCCCCTTTGCACAAAACAAAACCGGCCTGGAATTGGCAAACCCGCTGTTTTGTGCAGAAGAAAGTTGGTTTGTTTGCACAAACTTCCTGCGAATTGCTTGCATCAACGGCAAAAGTGTGATATCCTGTAACATACAAACCGTGGTGCTTTGCATCCCGGCAGAGAACTTCCCGCCGTGGGGCGGGGCAAGGCAGGAGGCAAACAAACCATGCAGATCCACCAATCCGCAGAAGATTATCTTGAAACGATCCTGATGCTGACCCAGCGCATGGGCAAGGTGCGCTCCATTGACGTGGTCAATGAGCTGGGCTTTACCAAGGCGAGCGTGAGCATCGCCATGAAAAAGCTGCGGGAAAACGGCTATATCGCGGTGGACGGCGAAGGCAACCTGACCCTGTTGGAGCCGGGCCGTGAGATCGCAGAACGCATCTACAGCCGCCATCGTCTGCTCACCCACTTCTTCATGCAGCTGGGCGTAGACGAAAAGACCGCCGCTGAGGATGCCTGCAAGGCAGAGCACATCCTCAGCGAGCAGACGCTGGAAAAGATCCGCGAACGCGCCCTTGAGACTGACGCCGAAACCGGCAGCGCCCAATAAGCAGCAATTCGCACGATACCGCCCTCTGTACCTGTGGTACAGAGGGCGGTATTTTTTGTGCACCGGGGCGGGGTTTGCCCTTGCATCCGGGCAGCGGGTGCGGTATTCTTATAAGATAAGAACCGTTTTACGAATCGACCGGGGAGGGAAAACGACCATGGACGCAGACGAGATCCGCACACTGCTGGGCGAAATGGTATTTGAGCGTGCCCAGAAATACCGCCGCCGCATCCTGCAGAGCAGCTGCACCACCAACGAGGATGGCGTACGCCATGTCTCGGCGCTGGTGCAGGGCAATGGAGCCGACTGTTTTTATACACAGGTCTGGCTGCGGGAGAACGGCAGCTTTGTCAGTGCCTCCTGCGACTGCCCCTACAACCAGAACGGCGACGGCACCTACTGCAAGCATATTGGCGCGCTGCTGCTGGAGGATGCGGCCAAGCACCCCGCCCCCAAGGCACCGACCGCCCCGGAATCCATCCCGGGCGTGGTGCGCGGCACCGACGGGCTGAACCCCGCCGCTTCCCGGAAGGACAGCTATGCTTCCGGGCTGGAAATGCTGTTCGGCCGCAAGTGGCGGGGCGACGCCCCCGTCACCGACCAGGAGGCCCGCAAGCTGCTGGAGACCTACCAGCAGAGTGCCCTGCAGGACCTGGGCGAGGCCGGAGATCCCCCTCAGGACACCGGCTTTGTGGAGCTGGAACCGGAGCTGACCATGCTGTCCGGCGGGCAGCCGTGGCTGCGGCTGCGCATTGCCAACCGGGAGCGGGGGCGGCAGTATGTGGTCAAGAGCATCCCTGCCCTGCTGGACGATGTGGAGCACGGCCGCAGTGCCGGCTATGGCCGCTTTCTGACCTTTGTGCACCGCTGGGACGCCTTTGACGAAGAGAGCCGTCAGCTGCTGCAGCTGCTGCGTCGGCAGGTGAACGCCAAGCAGAGCATGGAGACCAACGTGGTGCGCAGCTACAGCTATGCGGCGTCGGATGCCCCGGCAGGCGGTCTGCCGCTGACCGGTGAGATCTTTGACGCGCTGGTGCAGCTGTATGCGCCCACCGGCACGCTGGGCGGCTACGCCCTGCAGGAGGGCCTGCCCGTCATCACCATGACGGTGCAGCGCCGCCGGGGCGGTGTGCAGATCGACACCCTCCCGGCCCTGAACGCCGTGCACGGGCTGGACTATGATTATCTTTACAGCGCCGACACCCTGTGGCGGCTGCAGCGGGCTTCCAGTGCCCGCATCCTTCCGGCTTTGCAGGCGCTGTGCGGCAAAAGCCTGTTTTTCACCAGTGCCGACGCCACCGAATTCTGCAGCTATGTGCTGCCGGAGCTGGGCAGCAAGCTGACCATCGTGGACCCGGAACGCCTGCTGCTGAACCAGATCCCATTGGAACCCGTGGTGCAGTTCTATCTGGATGCGCCCCGCGACCGTGGTATGACCGTGACCGCCCACGCCGAATTCCTGTACGGAGAGGACCGGATCACCCCCTCCGGCCCGGCCCCGGCGGGCCTGCTGCGGGACACCCGCGCCGAGCGCCGGGCCGACCGGCTGCTGGCCACTTGGTTGGAGCCGGACCCCACCGAGCCGGGACAGTACATGGTCACGGACGAAGAGCCGCTGTACCGCCTGCTGGAAGAGGGCGTGCCCGCCCTGATGGACGAAGGTGAAGTGTACCTGAGCGACGCCTTTCGCAATCTGCAGGCCGCCCCGCCCAAAATTTCGGTGGGCGTGTCGGTGCACGGCAGCGTACTGGACCTGGAGGTGGACACCGGCGAGTTCCCGACCGCAGAGCTGCGGGAGCTGCTGCAGTCCCTGCACCAGAAAAAACGCTACCACCGCCTGCGCGACGGCCGCCTGCTGCGGCTGGACGACAATCTGGAAGGGCTGGACGAGCTGAACGAAACGCTGGAGCTGTCCGGCGCAAAGCTCAAAGATGGACATGCGGAACTGCCGCTTTACCGTGCTCCCACGCTGGACTGGGCACTTTCGGGCCAGAACGGCCTGCGCTTCAGCCGCGACGACGCATTCCGCCGCATCAGCCGCAGCTTCCATGCCGTGAAGGACAGCGAGTATACCCCGCCCCAGTCCCTGCACAGCGTGCTGCGCAAGTATCAGCGGGACGGTTACCGCTGGCTGCGCACGCTGGACGGCTACGGCATGGGCGGCATCCTGGCCGACGATATGGGCCTGGGTAAGACCCTGCAGGTGCTGAGCTACCTGCTGGCCCTCAAGGAGGGCGGGCAGCCCCTGCCCAGCCTCATCGTGTGCCCGGCGTCACTGGTGCTGAACTGGGAGGAAGAGTGCAAAAAGTTCACCCCGCAGCTCACCTGTGTGGCGATGGACGGCGACGCCGCCCACCGCGCTGTGCTGGCCCGCCGGTGGGCAGAGGCCGATCTTGTGGTGACCAGCTACGACCTGCTGCGCCGCGATGAGGACCGCTACGCCGAACAGCCCTTCTATGCCTGCATCCTGGACGAAGCGCAGGCCATCAAGAACCATACCACCCAGAAATACAAGGCCGTGTGCCAGGTCCGCAGTCAGGTACGCTTTGCCCTGACCGGCACCCCGGTGGAGAACCGGCTGGGCGAGCTGTGGAGCATCTTCTCCTTCCTCATGCCGGGCTATCTGCCGCCGTACAAGAACTTCTGTGCCCGGTTTGAAAAGCCCATCGTGCAGGAGGAAGATGCCAACGCCGTGCGGCGGCTGAATCAGCTCACCGGGCCGTTCATCCTGCGCCGCATGAAGGCGGATGTGCTGCGGGAGCTGCCGCCCAAGACCGAAAATGTCCACCGCATCGAGCTGGACACCGAACAGCGCAAGCTGTACCTTGCCGCCGTGGTGGACGCCCGCGAGAAGCTGCGCGCCGCGAAACCGGAGGACAAAATGGCGGTGTTTGCGGTGCTCATGCGGCTGCGGCAGATCTGCTGCGACCCCCGCCTTGTGGCTGACAACTGGTCCGGCGGCAGCGCCAAGCTGGACGCCTGCATGGAGCTGGTCACCGCCGCCGTGGAGGGCGGCCACCGCATCCTGCTGTTCAGCCAGTTCACCTCCATGCTGGACCTGCTGGCCCAGCGGCTGGACGAGGCCGGGGTGAGCCACTTCACCCTGCAGGGCTCCACCCCCAAGCCGGTGCGTGCCGAGCTGGTGCGCCGCTTCAATGCCGGGGAAGCCAGCGTATTCCTGATCTCGCTGCGGGCCGGCGGCACCGGCCTGAACCTGACCGCGGCCGACATCGTCATCCACTACGACCCGTGGTGGAACGTGGCGGCCCAGAATCAGGCCACTGACCGTGCCTACCGCATCGGTCAGAAGAACCCTGTGCAGGTGTATAAGCTCATTGCACAGGACACCATTGAAGAAAAGATCGTGGAGCTGCAGCAGGCCAAGCAGTCGCTGGCGGACACTGTCACCGGCTCGGCCGACGGCGCGATCCTGTCCATGAAGCCTGAGGAGCTGCTGCAGCTGCTGGGCGAAGAAGCATAAGGAGAAAGCATTATGAAGGTTTGGGATCTGCACTGTGATACCCTCAGCGAGCTGCGCCGTGCCGAAAAGAATGGCACCCCGGCCAGCTTTGCCCACAATGATCTGCACATCGACCTGGAAAAATTGCAGGCCGGAGACTACATGCTGCAATGTCTGGCCGCGTTTGTGAACCTGGCCGACCCCACCCCCGGTGCCGACCCGCTGGTGACGGCGCTGGAAGAGATCGACGTGTTCAAGCGGATCATGGCAAAATACCCGGACCGCATTGCCCCGGTGTACACGGCGGCCGACATCCGCAAAAACGCCGAAGCCGGAAAGATCAGCGGCCTGCTCACCGTGGAGGAGGGCGGCTGCTGCAAGGGCAGCCTGGGCGTGCTGCGCCGGATGTATGAGCTGGGTGTGCGCATGATGACCCTGACCTGGAACCACGACAACGAGCTGGCCGCCCCGCAGGCAAACCCCGGCGGGCCGCTGGCGGCTCAGACCCAGCGCGGCCTGACCGAGACGGGCTTTGCCTTTCTGGCCGAGATGGAGCGCCTGCACATGATCGTGGACGTGAGCCATCTTTCTGACCGGGGCTTCTGGGACATCGTGGAACACGGCACCCGCCCCTTTGCGGCCAGCCACTCCAATTGCCGCGCCCTGTGCCCCCACACCCGCAACCTGACGGATGCGATGATCCGCGCCCTGGCCGAAAAAGGCGGCATCGCGGGGCTGAACTACTATGCTGCTTTCCTGGACACCGACCCCGCTCACCCGGAAGCCTGCCGCAGCACGGTGGAGCGCATCGCAGAGCACGCGGCCCACTACAAGCAGGTGGGCGGCATCGGGGTGCTGGCCCTGGGCAGCGACTTTGACGGCATCGACGGCCACCACCAGCTGGAAACAGCGGCGGACATGCCGCTGCTGGCCGACGCCCTGCGCAGGACTGGCTTTACCGAGGATGAGGTGGAGCGCATCTTCTGGCGCAATGCCCGGGATTTCTTTGAGCACAACCTGTAAAACAGACGGGAGCGTACCGCAATGGACAAGAACATGACACTGGAAAAGCGCATCGACGCCGAACTGTATTCCTATCAGGGCAGGATGAGCGTTTTTGTGGACGACCTGCAGGGCCACACCGTGGAGCGCGGGGCTGACGAGGAATTTGAGACGGCCTCGGTCATCAAGGCCTTTCTGCTGGCGGCGCTCTACCTGCAGGCCGAGCGCGGCATGGCAGATCTTTCCGCCGAGATCGAATACGAGGCCAGCCAGTTCGTGGACGGCAGCGGCATGCTGCGTGCCCTGGGCGTGGGGGCCCGCCTCAAGGTGAAGGACACCGCCACCATGATGATCATCTGCTCAGACAACATCGCCACGAACATGCTCATCGACTACCTGGGGCTGGACACCATCAACGCCTGCATCCGGGAGCTGGGCTTTGCCCACACAGTACTGCACAACGCCCTGCACTTTGACCGGTACCGGCAGCTGGGCACCACCACGCCCCGGGACTACGCTTCCCTGCTGGCCCAGATGGCTCGGGGCACCCTGGTGAGCAAAGCCGCCAGCGTCGAGATGCTGGCCATCCTGCGTCAGCAGCACTACAACACCATGCTGACCAAGGACTTCCCGCAGTATTATCTGGACTGCGAGGAGACCGGGGCCCCGGAGCTGCTCTGGGTGGCCAGCAAAAGCGGCAGCATGAACGCCTGCCGCAACGACGGCGGCATCGTGCACACGCCCTATGGGGAGTATGTCATCGTGCTGATGAACAAGGACTTCCACGACATCATTGAGTACAACGACCACCCCGCCATCGTGTACGGAGCACGGGTGTCTCGCATGATCCTGGACCAGGTGCTGGCCTGCGAAGGGAAGCTGTGGCTGGACTGAGCCGACCTCTCAAAATACCGCAAAAACAAAAAGCTGAGCATCCGCCGTCTGGCAGGTGCTCAGCTTTTTCAGGTTTCGTTCAGGCGATGCAGCCCATGCTCCGCAGCAAAAACAGCCAGAAAGTCAGGCTGAATGCGCTGAACAGGGTGGTGGTGACGCACACACTGCCGGTAAGCACGCCCTCGTGGCCCATCTGCTTTGCCATAACATAGCAGCTTGGCGTGGCAATGCTGCCCAGCATCACCAGCAGGGCCACCAGTTTTTCGTCCGTAAAGCCCAGATGCACCGCCACCGGCAGGAACAGCGCCGGCAGGGCCATCAACTTGACGGCAGTTGCCACGGCCGTGGGGCGCAGGCAGCCCAGCGCCTTGCGGCCCTTGAACCCGGCTCCGATGGCCAGCAGCGCCAGCGGGCTTGTCAGGCTGGCAATGCTGGAGAGGGTCTTGCCGGCCATGGTGGGCATGGGCAGGCCCAGCAGGCTCCAGGCAAACCCGGCGGCAATGCCCAGCAATGTGGGATTGGTCAGGATGCCTTTCACGCTCTTTTTCAGCTTTGCTGTCATGCTGCCTGCCTGGGCCGCCTCCGGGCCTTCCAGCATCAGGATGACCACCGCCATCACGTTGTACAGCGGCACGCTGCCCAGGATCATCATACTGGACATTTCCGCCGTGCCGTAGATGCTCTGCAGAAAGGCTGTTCCCAGAATGGCTGCCGACGAGCGGTAGCACACCTGCACGAATTCGCCCACAAGGCGCTTGTCCGGCAAAAACAGCTTCGCCAGCGCCCAGATGCCCAGGATGCTGACCAGTGTGACCACGAAGCAGAACAGCACATAGGCTCCGTCAAAGGCCGCGCGCACATCGGTGGCGGCCAGGTCCCGGAACAGCTGCACCGGCAGTGCCACATAGAACACAAACTTGTTGGCCCCGGCCACGAATGCATCGCTGAGGAACTTTTTCTGGTACAGCACATAGCCCAGCAGCATGACGAAAAACAACGGCATGGTGCTGTTCATGCTGAACCGGACATTTTCCCACATGGCTCACACGCCCCCGTGGCGGCGCTGCTCAGCGGCCAGCTCCTGCTGCAGGGCAGCTTTGCGGTGGTCCAGCAGCAGATCCTTGTTGTACTGGAAATAGCGCTCGCAGCCGTTCTCGGTGAGGAAAGCATGGGACACCGGGTTCACGGTGAGCTCGGTGACGAACACCACCATTTCCTGGCTCTCGGCAAAGGCCCGCTCCATAAAGTCAAAGGCTGCTTCCAGTGCCGCGCTGGCGGTCTGCTGAGCTTTTTCGCGGTCATCGGCCAGCGTCTGGAACTGCCCACGCAGCAGCTCAAAGGCCTCCTGGGTCCCAGCGGCGTTGGCGCGGCGCAGTTCGCCTTCCCACCGGCGCAGCACGGCCTGCACCTGCAGGCGGGTGGTCAGGGCGTCGTGGCTCAGCAGGCCCGCGTCCCGCTGATGCTGGGTCTCGGCATCGTAGTCTGCGATCTGCTGGCTGAACAGCTCTGCAGAGCCGTCCGGCAGATCGTCCGGCAGGGTGGCAAGGGCCTTTTTCGTCTCCCGCAGGAAGGCATAGCAGGCATCGGCCACCGCATCTGCCTGCCGGGACGCAGCAAACCGGGTGTTCAGGCCCGCCAGAAGCAGGCTGACCAGCGACAGTCGCTCGTCAAACGGGGCCTGCAGCAGCCGGGCGAACACGGCGGGCTTTGCCTGCCCGGCCAGGATCTCCTCCACGCCGTAGTCATCGCGGTACTTATAGTAAAGGTCCAGATAGGCCGAGAAGTCCTCCGCGATCTTCGGGTGCTGGATGTATTCCTTGATGAGGTCCTCATCGGCCTGCAGGCCCAACTGCTCGTAGGTATCCAGCAGATTAGACAGGTCCTCCCAGCCGCGGGCGGTGACGAACTGGGTGCCGTCCACGTCGGCGTTGATCTGGTAGAAGTTCTGAGGGTGCAATTCCAGATAGCTCAGGATGGCGCTGTGGATGTGAGCTGCCCGGGCGTAGTCCTTCCACACCGGCAGGTCGGGCTCAATGTCCATGCGGCGCACACGGTCGAGGGTGACGATGTCAAAGTCTCGGACGGATTTGTTGTACTCCGGCGGGTTGCCTGCCGCCACGATGACCCAGCCCGCAGGCACAGCCTGGTTGCCGAAGGTCTTGCACTGCAAAAACTGCAGCATGGTGGGAGCCAGCGTCTCGGACACACAGTTGATCTCGTCGATGAACAGGATGCCCTCCGAAAGGCCGGTGGCCTCCATTTTGGCGTAGATGCTGGCGATGATCTCGCTCATGGTGTACTCGGTCACCGAGACGTCCTTGTCGCCGTAGTGGCGCTGCCGGATGAAGGGCAGGCCCACGGCGCTCTGGCGGGTGTGGTGGGTGATGGTATAGGCCACCAGTGCCACCCCGCACTCCCGGGCCACCTGCTCCATCACCTGGGTCTTACCGATGCCCGGAGGCCCCATGAGCAGGATGGGCCGCTGCCGGATGGCCGGAATGGCGTATTCCCCCAGCGCATCCTTGGCAAGGTAGGCTTTTACGGTATGCTCGATCTCTTCTTTGGCGCGTTTGATGTTCATAACAGCTTCCCCCTCGTTTCAGGAGTTGTTCAGGTCACGGTACAGGTCGTCCTCTTCGGCCAGCGCGTCGGCAAGAGCGCTGGCCGGGCGGGCCGCCGCACCGGTAAATTCTTCTTCGTCCAGCACCACTTTCATAGCCCAGGGCGGCACATTGGCGTCGTCGAACCGCTCTCCTAAAAACAGGAAGGCCGTGTCGTAGGCCGGGCGCTTTGCCGGGTAGGTGCCCATGCCGTCGGTAAAGTAGAGCAGTCCCCGCAGGTTCGAGAACTTTTTCTCGGCGCAGAGCCGGTCCACATAGGCAAAGGCGGGCCGGAAGTCGGTGCCGCCGCCGCCCCGCAGCTCAAAGTGGTTCATGGCGTGGATCAGCTCGTCCTCGTTTCGGATAAGCAGGTCCTGCCGGATGGCATTGTCAGCCTGGATCAGGTGCAGGTTCATACGGTGGAAAAAGTTCTCCTGCCCCTTCAGCAGGGTGTAGGTCTCGGCCAGAAAGGCCCGCACCAGCGCACCGGAGGTGGAATAGCTGGTGTCGATGACCAGGGCCAGTTCCTCGATCTTTTTGCTTTCCCGCGTTTCCAGCGGCTCGATGAGGGGCAGGTTGCCGTACACCGCCAGGCCGTAGGTGTAGAAGTTCAGGTCGAACTCGTCCGGGTCCAGCTTGACTTCCTCCCGCATGACACAGAACCGGCGCAGAAAATCCTTGTAGCTGCGGCGGCTGCGGTTGGCGGCCTTCACCTGCTGTTTCAGGGCGTCGGCCCCTTCCCCGGCTTCTTTGTCTCGCAGGTCCAGCTCGGTCTGCATCCGTTCCCCGATCTTCTGCCAGGTCTTTTGGGGCAGCGGGGTGGGCATCTGCTGGGGCTGTTCCGGGGCATCCTTCGGCCACAGGCGGTGGTCATCGGCCACGAATTCCCGTTCCAGCTGGCGCAGCACGCCGGGCGTCTGGCGGGTGAGCCACCGGTACGCCGGGGCCGCCGCCACTACCTTTTCTTCGGCGGTGATCTGCTGATACGCATTCTGCCGCACATAGGTCAGGGGCCGCTTGACACTGGCACGGTTCAGACTGTCGATCACGTTTTCCACCGCGATGTCACAGGCCAAGCTCCACAGCTGCGGCTCCCTGCGGCCTTTGAGCCACAGATGGCGGAATACACAGTGGAATACCACATGCAAATACAACCGGTTGAGATACTTCGGGTTCTGCTGGTAAAGCTGCAGCAGCCGGGCGGGCTGGTAGTACAGCATCTGACCGTCGGTGGCCAGCACCCGGCAGCGCTCGTCCGGGGCAGGCGTGAGGGCCGAGAGGGCCATATCCAGAAAGCGGAAGTCCAGATACAGCCCGCTGCGCACCACGGCCAGCACCTCGCCGCCCATGCGGGCCTGCCACTCCTCATGGGTCTCCGGCCGCTGGGAGCGGAATTCCTTGCGCGGGTCCACGAATTTTTCCTTTGGCAACCGGATTCACCCCCTTAAAAATCAAAATCATACCGCCGCTTCGGTTTTGCCGCGGCGAATTTTTTGTGCTCCGCGTCGGCCAGCAGGGCAGCGGCAGCGGCATTTTCCGCCTTTGCGGCAAGGGCTGCGCCCTCGGCAAAGGCAGCTTTGTCCAGCACGTCCAGTGCCAGCAGAGCGCGGATGCTGTCGGTGTCCTGCGCCTTTAAAAGACGGGTGAGCACCCGACCGGTGTTGGCGGAAAGAAAGGCCCGGTAATGCCCGGCCGCCGTTTCACTCAGCTGCCATGGCCAGCGCAGACGGTCGAAGCAGAGCATGGCCATGATGTTGGCATCATCGGCGTCGTGCCCCTGCGGGAAAATGGCGTCGTATTCTGCCGGGAGGAATTTATTGTTCAAAAAACACTGCCGGTAATGATATCCCTGCCCGGAAAAGGTGTGCAGCAGGATGTGGGCGGGCGTTTCCTCAATGTCCTCCCAGTAGGCGGGGTACCACAGGGCCGCCAACGGGGCCGCCGCACCAGCGGGCCGGAACTCCGCCCGCACCGCCTCGGTGATGTTGTTGACCAGCGCAAACAGGCCGGTGGCCGCGTCCGCCTCTGCCTGCACCCGGATGGTCTCCAGTGCAAAGCAGTTCAGGAACACATCACTGCCCAGCGTCAGGCCCTCGGCTCCCACCGTAAGCAGGCGCAGCTTCCGGCAGTTGTAAAAGGCACAACTGCCAATGACCTGCAGGCGGTCCGGCAGGGTCACCTCTTCCACAAAGCTGCCGCACACGGGGTGCAGGTCGTCGGGGTCCGCCGCCGGGGCGTCAAAGTCAAAATCGTACCGGCGGGCACTGCCGCCCACCGCCTGCCCGAAGGCCCGGGTCAGCCGGACTGCACCGGTATCATCCACCTGATAGCGGCAGACGGCATCCGATGCCGGCAGACTACGGGGCTTTTCGGAGAAGCAGTAGTCCCCCAACTCGGTGATGGGCCAGCTGCCTCCCGCCGGGGCCGGAACGCTGCCCGGCAGTACGACGCAGGGGTCCTGGCCGTACACCCGCACCAGCCGCGCACCGCCTGCTTCCAGCGGCAGAACCTCCAGCATCATCCCGTTTTCCTGCACCATTCCGCACTCCCCTGTTCCTCTGTTTTTTTCTGCTCCCAGTATAAACCACCCGGCAGAGGATGTCCAGTGCCCGCCGGGGTTTTGGGCAACACAGCCCAGGAAAGCTGGTGTGTGCTTCCATGGCGTCCTGTACCGTCCACCACAAAAAAATCCCCAGACCGAATGGTCTGGGGATGTGGTGGAGCATTGTCCACAGCACTCGAACCCAACACCTCTTCACGGGAGATGGTT
>ERZ1106963.672-NODE-672-length-47416-cov-46.553514_pt1 | contig 47416 bp, 65 predicted proteins | sample MGYA00403681_ERZ1106963 | MGnify/ENA primary metagenome ERZ1106963 (study PRJEB35170, sample SAMEA104062407) | human gut metagenome | biome: human gut; feature: human-associated habitat; material: faeces | place: Denmark | collected 2012-05-03 ...
TTAAACACATTTAATCACATTTAACAATATATTCAATTACTTATTTTCTCCTCCTTTACCGGTTACCTTTTTAGAATATAATATCACTTATAATACTGTATTTCAAACTGCAGTGACTCATTTTCCCTGAATACATTTATCTTTGGTGAATATACTACGGACAGCACTATATTATTAAACCTTCCTCTTTGTGCAGCTTCAAGCGCGTCCGAACCAAACCTTTGCCTGATATAGTCAAAAAAGCTTTCTATATCACCAAAATAAATTGCATTGATTGGCGTGCCATATGAGGATATCAAAGAAAGCCTAAGCACATTGTTGTTTTTACCAACTACCCACATGCGGCTCACACGTAGATTTTTGTCTGCAAAAACAGGCTTTGGATTGTCCTTTCCAAACGGTGCCAGTACTGAAAACTCAGACACCAGTCTCATTGATACATAATCCACCGGCATCGGCACATCTATATGTATTTTAGGCACAAGGTCATCGTCCGTAAGCGATGCATACTCATTTATTTTCTGACGGAATGGCTCAACATTTTCTTGTGGCAGTGAAAGTCCTGCAGCCATCGGGTGGCCACCAAACTTCGTGAACAGCTCACTGCATTTGCACATTTCCTCATACATGGAGTACTCCTCTATCGAGCGCCCTGAGCCCTTTACTCCGTCCTCACTCTTTGTGAGTATAAAGGTTGGCTTATTGTATTTCTCCCTGATACGGCCTGCTATGATTCCAGCTATGCTCTCATGCACATCCGGCAGATATATGACAAGCACCCTGTCTTTTTCGTAATTGTCCCTCTCATATATCTCAACTGCGGTTTCCACACCCTTTGCAGTCATTTCCTTTCTGTCATCATTGAGCGCTACAAGCTCTGATGCGATGCGCATGGCATCCTCCTGCCTATCACATAAAAACAGCTCAAGTGCTCTTTTGGCTGTATCCAGACGGCCTGTTGCATTGACACATGGTCCAAGAACAAATCCAAAATGATATGCATCTACATTTTCAGCCTCTATATTACAACATTCAAGCAGGGCTTTCATGCCGATATTTGTCGTATGATGAATACTCTTTAAGCCGGCCTTTACGAGTATACGGTTCTCACCTGTCAGCGGCATGACATCACCGACTGTTGCAAATGCCACATTCTCTATAAAATCCATGGCCTCTTTCTCATCTATGCCGATTTTTCTATATAGTAATATGACAATTTTCCAGGCAACAGCTGCTCCGCAAAGCTCCTTGTACGGATAGCTGCACTCTATCTGATGTGGATTTACAACAGCATCTGCTTTGCTCTCCTTGTAAATCTTTATACCCTTTATATCTTCAAAAGGCACTGCATGGTGGTCTGTTACGAGAACCGTCATTCCAAGCTCCTTTGCATGTGCGATTTCCTCAATCGCCGCAATTCCGTTGTCACAGGTGACCACAGTGTCTATCCCATCCTCATATGCCTTGTCAATCAGATGCACATTCAAACCATAGCCATCCTTCACTCTGTCGGGAATCATATAATCCACACATGCACCGGCTCTTTTAAGTGCCTTCACAAGAATATATGTAGACATCACTCCGTCTATGTCATAGTCGCCGATTATCCTGATTTTGGCCTTGTCAGCTATCTTTTGGACAAGAATGTCAACCAGCCTCTGACCATCCTTTAAAAGAGCCGGGTCTGAAATGTCTGAGATTTTGCCGTTTAAAAATTCATTTACCGCGTCATCTCCTATAACACCTCTGTTTCTGATTATCCGCGCCGTCACCTGATCTATTCCAAACTTCGCTCCGATTGCCGCAAAATCAGCCTTCTTCGCACTAACATACCACTTTGCCATAATCTACCCTTTCCAGTTTCAGCCCACACGCCGGTGCTGTGTAGCCTGCCTGTGCCCTATCCTTTGAAGCTAAAATTTCCATCACAGCATCCGGATTTTTCCTTCCATCGCCCACCTCGATAAGCGTTCCTGTGATGATTCTTATCATATTCTGTAAAAATCCATCTCCGGTGTAGCTGATAACAATATCAGCGCCTGTTTTTTCTATATCAATAGAAAAAATTGTCCTGATCGTTGACTTTTTCATATGTTTGTTGCCACAAAAAGCTTTAAAATCATGCTCTCCGAGAAGATACGCTGCTGCTTTTTTCATCCGGTCTGTGTCAAGCGGCTTATCATAGTCGTATACATATTTTCTCCTGAACACATCTGACACAATACCGGTGTGTATTGTATACACATATGTCTTTGACACAGCATTGTACCTGGCATGAAATCTGTCAGGCACATTTGAAATATCTGTCACCGCAATATCTGCCGGCAGATGCTCATTCAGCCATATAAATATCTCATCCTTGGAAAAATGCTTCGGCATGTGAAAGCTTGCCACCTGCCCCACCGCATGCACTCCAGCATCCGTGCGCCCTGAGCCTATGACCTCAACCGGCTTTCCTGCCAGTGTGGAAAGCACATGCTGAAGCTTTCCCTGTATTGTATCATCTGTGGATTTCTGCACCTGCCAGCCTTTGTAGCGTGTGCCGTCGTATGCCACAATTATCTTGTAATTTTGGGTTTCTGTATTCATAAAATTGTCTTTCTTTATCTGAAAAATAGGGTTGTGAATAGTTACTTTTATTTTAGCTCCTTTAATCCAATTAAGCAAGCTCCGCAATACGTGTCACAGCGACATATATATTTGATATCTCATACCATGTATTGTAGTCCACCACACCTGAAACCGGAAGTCCGAATACAGCCTGAAATTTTTCCACGGCCGCCTTTGTCTTTGGTCCGTATATTCCATCCGGCACAATAGACGGAATTGCCGGATATGCCTTTGCGATGCGGGCGAGCTGTTTTTGTATCTGGTATACATTCTGTCCTGACGAGCCTATGCCTATATTGTAGCCCGGCCATGACGCCGGGATTCCTGATACAGCCTCCGCGGTATTGATATACATGTTGCTGCCGTAAAAGTATCTGAGTATCTCAATTGCACTGTAGCCCTGGTCACCGAGACTTTTAGAGCCCCACTGTGTCATCCAAATTGCATTTGCGTATATAGTAATATTTTTATATAATTCCGAGATTTTACTTTTCAAACACACTAACATACTTACTTGAAGCTGTAATGTACAAACCTGACTTAAGCTTATACATACTACCGCTTCCCACCTTAATAGGTCCCTGAACCACAGTAAATACCTCGTTCTTCTTTACTGTTCCTGCTGCCGCAGATGCATCCCATGATGGTGTTTTTCTCACAGTCAGTCCATCAGCTCCATCATATATTACCTTAACATACTTCTGTTTTGCTGGAGTAACAGATGGCGCCTGTGGCTTTGGTGCTGCTGGGGCAACATAGTCAGCAAGTGCATATGCTATCGCATTGCACACATCATCGAATTTATTTTTGTAATTTGATGCATCCGGATCATTTACAAAGCATACCTCTATCAACATAGATTTTGCTTTTGTTCTATGTACTACATACAACCCTGATCCATCCTTTACACCACGATTATTGAATCCCAGTGCTGAGATATGTTCACATACTTCAAGGGCATCCTGGTACTGTCTGCCCTTATAGGTATATACCTCTACTCCTTTTCCCTGTTTTGCCGAATCATTATTAAAATGAATTGAGATGAACCAGTCAAGGGTATCCTGATTGGCAAGTGCTACAGCCTGTTTAAGATAAGCGGACTGTGATGCTGCCTTATCAATCGTACATGGCACCACTGTTACTCCCATGCTTTTAAAGATTTCTGTAAGCCTCGTTACTACTTTACGTGTTTCCTGTGACTCAACGATTACTCCACTTGTGCCGTATCCCGGTCCTGAAATTGTATGTCCTGCATTTAATCCTATTCTCATTTATTTATCCTCGCTTTCTTTTTGATCTGATCCTGCAAAATGTTCTGTCTGCGATTTGATATTCTTCACTAGCGGCAATAAAAACGATGGTATCTGAATACCAATATCAACCATATTTTCAAGAATTGATATTATTTCATTACATATAATCCATATTGCTACCACGCATGCGATTAAAAATGTAACCGGTATTTTAACACCAATTGTCTGCGATGCATACAGCAATAATTGATCCATGACAGCTCCAACGACTACGAGCAGCCACATAGATACCTTTTTCTTGATTCCTTTGATACTGCGATAAGAACTGATACCTCCGTCCGGTCGGTTCTTTGCTGCCATAAGGCCTGTTGCATAATCGATAATGTTGCATAAGATCATGAGAAGCACTGGTATATATAGTGTTCCCAACAGTGCAGACAAAAACGCTGCCACCACTGTTACTATTGCTTTGATTGTGTTAATGTTTTCCATTGTTTGCTCCTTTCTTTAAATATAAAAGAGCCGGCACCATTTCTGGTATCGGCTCTCAGGCTCTAATGTATCTTTCTTCATCTGTTTTGTTATTTTTAATTATAACACAAATTTAATATAATTTCTCTACTATGTTATCATTTTTCTACATTAAACAATACATTTTCTGTGATTGTTTTTCACGTTTGCTCTTGATACCTCTGCATATATCATAGTTGTTGCAATGTTTACATGTCCTAAAATCTGTTGTACCTCTTCAACAGGCATTCCTCTATCCAGTCCATCAGTTGCCGTTGTGTGCCTGATCAGATGCGGATACAGGCGCCTTCCTATTCCAGATTTTTCACCTAGCACTCTGATACGCTTCTCTATAGCCGGTTTTTTATACCGCCTTTCTAAATACCTCTTGTAACTAATAATGTTCCACCACTTAATCCTGACGGTAATCCTGTCAGCTTTCCTCCAGAAATACCAAGTGTGATGTTTGTTGCAGCTGGCGAACCATAATATGCTGATTTATAATAATTTGTGCCATTAAAAGCATACATGGTTGTATTACTAGAACCACCCCACTGTGATTTTGTAGTTTCATATGCATAGCCGTATGCTTTGATTACACCAGATGCTGTCTTAAAAGATACTGTTGGGTTTGATACATCTACAAGATACGCTTCGCAGTTGTTATTGCCACCTGATGCAGTTGCTTCATATGAGCCCGTCACACCAAGAATAGAAACACCTTTCTTGATATTGGAAGCAATAATCTTTGCCTGTTCTGACTCACTGATAGCAACTTTCCCTGACCCATTGTGATATCCTTGTGGGATTGTATAACTTTCCGATTTATTGCTGATAGATTTGTCGACCGCGCCATTGTTCAGCATAGAACCTGTCAGTTTTCCGTCTTTCCCATAGGCAGTTTTACCGGTTAAGATATCTGGTGCAGTAGCGGTAGCATCTGATGTATCTGTTCCTGAAGAAGTTCCTTCCTGAATCTTCACATAATAGTAACCATCTTTCAGCCCGTCATCGGGATAAGCACTTGAATTATCCGAAGAAACATATCCAATGAAGCTTCCTTTTCCTTCTGTATAGGTATCACCAATATCTAATCTGTAATAATTTTTCGTAAATCCGGATGGATATGAATATGTATTAGATAATTGATACACAGATTTAGGATGTGTTTCTGCACCTTTTCCTTTGATATAACTAAGTCCGTCACCTAATACAGTTTCTTTTCCTTTCAGCAGAAAATATCCATCATCTGTTGCAATATAGTAACCATATACAAAACCCGAATAATCAGATGGTGCTGTTGTTCCGAGATGTGTGCGTGTAATGTCCCATACCTTTCCAATATGCTTTTTCCAGATATATTTACCATCACCGACATCCTCAAGCGTACCAACAATTTTTGCACCAGTTTTATCGTGAGCAATTTCACCACTTATCAATTTGTCTGGTGTTACTGTATCTTCTGTCAAATCAAGTAATACCTTACCGGCATATTCCACTTTATTTACAGTCATACTCAATTACCCCTAACCAATCGTTACTGTAGTTCCACCGGCAGAGTTTTCTGACTCCACGTAAGGAATCTTTTCGACTGTAACCTGCGACAGATGCGTATATCCAGCATCCGGCATAATGGTCTGCGGTACACTTGACGGAGTGACCGTCTTAGCCTGTGCCTTTACTCCCTCACTACCGCTCATTGTACCTTTTACTCCGAGGATGGTCACACCCTCTCGGATATTATTAGCGGTCAGTTTCTTCTTTTCTGTGGCATCAATCCCAACCTTTCCAGAGCCATCATGGTAGCCCTGTGCAATCACATAGCTGTCTGTCAGAGTCTTGATAGATCCTGTCACAGCTCCATTATTCGGCATCGTGCCGACAAGCTTTGTACCTCTTGCGTAGGCGGTTTTGCCTTTTAAAATCTCCGCAACTGCGACAGTGGCATCATTAGAATCTACGTCAAACGTGCACGTTCCTGTGACCAATTCTCCGTCTTTTCCATGTGCCGTGATACCGCTCAACAGCTTATCCGCAGTCACAGTATCGCCTGTTAAGTCAATCAATGTCTTTCCACCATATACTACTTTATTAATACTCATATTTTACAATTCCTTTCCAATAAATACAGTCTGTCCACCTTCAAGATTTGACACCTCGAAGAATGGAATTTCTTTGATTTTTACATTTTCTGTCAGAAACTTTTGACGTGTCGCAAGCTCTTGTTTTTCGACTTTTGGCGTGACCGTGTAATCGCCCTTGTAGTAATCCACTCCAACATTGTCGGAAACAACCTGTAAATGCTCAAAGTCAACCTTAATCTGCTCATTTCTAGTGCAAAAATCCACGTCCAGTTTTTTGTCAAGCTCACGAAACGTTACATCAAATCGCATTAAATCACTCCCTCTTTCAGGATTCGGCCCACGTATACGCTCATGATGTCGGATGCAAGAGCCTCTCCGGCTGTAGTTCGCACTCTTATCTGTATCTCAGCCTGTGACCGTGACTGTTGTTGTAATTTTAGCGTGTCCTCCTGTGTCAGAGTCAGTGATACGGAAGTACCGGAGCAATTACAATCTGACAAGGTTTTTTCTAGCACCGTAGCTCCATTTTGTGCCAACGTAATGTACATCTCCGCAATCAGTGAGATGTCAAAGGGCATTGTAAACTCTAACGTAGGTGTGGTGCCTCTTATCATGCTACCCCCTCCTAATATCTAAATCTCACAATATTAGTATCATCTGACCAACAGCCGAATGTATCGTTATCGCCATAAGCTTTGACGCTTACTGTAGCTCCGTCCATACCATCTGCGATAAAATCATCATTGTAATTGGTAGAGTAAAATGATGTATGTGTTGTATCAAATTCTTTCCACGTTCCGTCAGTCTTTGTGATTCTTACCTTATAAGATGTTGCGTTTTCGACCTCTGACCACTTTATCGCTACGCAGGTGTAATGAAAATACCTTAATGCACTCTTGTAGTAAGATGCGTACTCCACTGTCGGAGTAGTGAGGACGCATTTCTCAAGCCACTTTTTTACGGCGTTGTCGAAAGCTTCTTCCAAGGCATCGTCTGGCTCGAAATTGATATCTGGAATCTTTACAGACGGCGGATTAAGTGGTGGCGTACATGCCGACACCGGTACGGCATTGAAAAGAACCAGTGTGAGCGCGCAGATTATAGCTACTAAGTTTCTTCTTTTTCTTTTCATGTTGATTCCTCCTTAGTTTTAATTATTATCTAAGCCAAAATATCCGAATTCATTTTGATTGTTTTTCACTATATCGTTACATAATTTTTCAATTATACTCGAAGCTTTAACATATGCTGTTGTAGTAAAGTGCCCATATCTTGAAATACTCCAATCTGTACTGTCTATAACAACACCATCGTTATTATCTGCATAATTCACAAAATAGCATAAATCATACAACTTAGACAAATCCCTTATTGCGTTTGAGTATATTTTACTAGTATCTGATAAACTATATAAAGAAACCATGAATATAACACAATTAGGGTTTTTTGTTCTTATAGTTTCTATTATGCTTTTAATGTAGCCACAAAATGAATCTGTACCTGGCGCATCTGTTGAGTTTCCAACTTGATACCCTGCATTTATATCGTTTGTACCCAATGCAATAAATATTGCGGACGCTAATTCATCATCATTTTGGAATTTATCATATAATGAACCTGTGTTATTTAACCAATTTTTAGCGGTCATACCGCCTTGAGAATAATGCGCATATTTCAACCCATTTCTTCTAGCAATATTAGATAGCCATGAAAAATCATATCTGTCTATATATTTATTATCTCTAATAATTTCACCGCTTGATAAACTATCTCCAATAACACCTAATTTGTGAAAAATTGTCATAAAATTGACTGTTTCTTGCGGTTGAAGTAAAGTAGCGCAATCAATATAAATTTTATAATCATATGCCACATTGACATATGTACAAAAAACATATTTACCATATGATTTTATATTGTAAACAAGAGTTTTTTCATTACTATCTGTTGATACAACTAATGGTGTATAAGTTCCATCCTCGTTATACATTGAAACTAAAGAAACATTATTTAAATAACCTTGTACTAAAGATTTAACAATTTGACCTTTGTATAATTTAACTGGTTCACTGTATACAAAACTAGGATTATCGGCTACTGAGCCATCAGCAGTTATATATCCGCTTTTAAATTTTGTAATTGATAACGGTGTTAGATTAGATTCTTGTATTATGTTATTTGCACTTTCAACACCGTTTTTTAAAACTACGTTTGAAATGTCAGTCAGTATTTTTAAATGAAGTGACGAAGTAATACCGCTAACAACAATATATCCTTTTCGTGGTACTATAAATGTATATTCCCTGTGTGTACTATCAATCGACCAACGTCTATCATCTGATGCCAATGAAAGATTTCCATTTTCATCACACATGTTAATAACGACAATATTTGTTAAATATCCTGTGGCAGTTAATTTAACAATATCATTAGCATTAACAGGAATAGGATTACTTGTAACAAATCCAACTTGAGAAATATATCCCTCATTATTTATATACGTATTTTCTTTTAAGGTATATGTTGGTTTTGATACTCCACAATACTTATCTAGATCTTCCTTTAGTGAACCAACGACTTCTTCGATTTCATTCACAACAGAAAAGACCCCGTACTCTTCTGTACTCGTTTCATCAAGTTCAACAGCTACATATTTAGCACCTAACTCTGCCGCCACAAATCCACTGTAAGCACCAAGATATGTACTCACTGCACTATCAGAACTCGTTCCAGTTCGAAATTGATATCCATATTTTGTTGCAACATACAAAACGTCATCAACAGGATACAGCGCCACTTTATTTGATGGATGACTTGCTATGTCATTATCAACAAGTGTTACTTTTATGATTGTGCTTTCCGGCTCAACAGCTCCTTCCACTCGGTACATTGTACTATTCAATGCCTTTGTACCTTTATTCAGAGTGCTTATCTGTGATCTAACTGCTGCTCCTGCTGTATCATAGGTTTTCCCGTTAGCTCCAACACGAATGTCCTGCAGTTCTGCATCACCGGTTGTGCTACCATCAGGAAGTTTAGTCATCTGATTAATTCTCTTACGCTCAACATCCAGTTCTGTTTTAGATGCTTTTGTTGAATCGAGCTTATCTAAACCAACATCCAGCTCTGTTTTAGATGCTTTTGTTGAATCGAGCTTATTTAAACCAACATCCAGCTCTGTTTTAGATGCTTTTGTTAAGAGATCCTGCCTTGCCTGCAAATCCGTAGTGCCCGCCCTGCCCTCTTTATAACAAGTTTCAATTCCAGCTGCTATGGATTCCCGCACCTCTTTTCCATATCGTGCCTCTCTGATAGTTTTTAATTCATTCATAATATCTGACATACTCTAATCCTCCTTGCTTTCTTCCTGCCCTGTGATGCTGTCTTGTGTGTCAACAACCAATGTTGACTCTAACTCACTTTCTTTTGGTCTGCTGCAATATTCCATTCCCATCCCTGCCTTTTGGTATTTTTTTGTTTCGATTGACCAACTTTCAATAAGACCATTCTTTATATTTACAGTTGTTCTATCCACACTTGTAATGTTTCCGTCCTCCCAGGATAGGCCCGATATAAAAGATGTACTGCCAGTTGCTGAGCATATACTCCAATTTTTAATCAGACCATTTTCAATGGTAATACCACCATTCGTGTTATCCGGAAATAATGTACCGTTTGCGCCATTGCGAATAAGAGCTGTTGCTTCATCCCTTGCTGCCTGGAGCATAGATTTTTCCTGTGGCAAGCTCTGTTCTAACGTCTTTACAGAGCTTGTAACCTGTTGTGTATATGTCTTCTTTAATGTATTACTAAAAACCACAGTATTTTTTTCCGGACTTTGCAAATATGTGGTTTTCTTCTGCAATGGAAATCTTGTATCCATTCCAAACGGATTTGCAAGAGTACGTACCACATCTCCAACCTCATATGTATCGATATCTGCATTTAGCATCGACATATCAACTGCGGTTACTTCAAGCGTCATGGTTTCATACTGATTACTCTTCAACCACTCCTCTGCTTTTTTCTTCAAATTATCCGGGTCAGTCACATCATCCCAGTTTACCACTTTCCGAATCCATCCAAAATGATCCACTGCATTTTGGATAAATACATAATCTTTACCATCGTTTACAGATTCTATTGTGGTATATGCATCCAATCCATCTATTACACTTTGGTCCAGTCTTGCGCCTAATGGAATAACTGCAGTTGCTATATCTGTCCCAGATGTACCACATGTAAAATCTAATAAGTTGTAACCGAACTGAATAGGCTGTGCACATACTTTTCCATAATCCTCAAGTGTAACCAAATCCAAATATCTTATACCGTCTTTCTTGCGAATACGCAAATAGCCACTTAATCGATCGCATAATTTGTTCCGTAAATCTGTAAGTGTATCCTCTCTGTTAGTAAATCTGTATATACTGTCATTTGAATCTTTTACAGTCACTACTCCAACTTCAAATTGTTTTTCTTTCTCAACCTGGTTGTTGTGGATTGTAAGCAGATTAGTAAAAAACTGCAATGGGGTCTGGTTCTGGTACTTCGCCTGCGGCTGGATTGAATCATATAAAAAGGCAAGCTCTCCTACACACTTCACTTCCTTTTCACCTTTTAATACTTCACTGTATTCCCTTACCTGTCCGTTAAAAATTTCATTACCGTCTTTTAAAACCTGTACCATACTTACACGATTTTCAATCTTACTATACAGTGGGTTCGTACAAGGAACAGTAAACTCGAATGTGCCTGCATCATTTAATGCCTGTGTCAGCGTTGCATCATAAATAACAGCCTCTTTATCATTCGGAAAATATAGTGTTTTTCCATCAAGTAAAACTTCATATATCATAGGTATGCTCCTCTGTAATTTATGGTTACAATTCCAGTTCCTGTAAAACTAAGAGTTATATCATTTTCTGCTACAACTATGGCCGGGAAACGATATGTACCATCCTCCGGCATATCATAAGTTCTTCCTGCATATGTCAGTTTTAATTCATTTACATTTTTTACGGTAAAAACTGGCACCTGCGGCATAATTCCGCCTATTAATACAAGTTCTTTATTGTATTCACTTACAGTGATTTCATTATATTCACGCAGTACTCCCTCTTCAAAGTCAAACGTATCCCAAAGCCATTCTTCAGCAGTATTATAAATATCATATTTAAATGATTCGGCTGTTCCACTTAAGGTTATAGTTCCAACACTTCTTTTTGATTTGCTACGGTCAACAGACAGCCTACATACATAATAGTGACTAAGGTCATTATCTACAATCACCTTGCACTTTTTCCCATGTATCATAGTGGCAATCCTAAACGTGACAACCTCCCATAAATCAAAATTTCCACGAAGAACAAACTCAAATGTTACATTGCTTCTATCCTCATATAATACCCTGCCAAACACCTCCGACAAATCAATATTGCCAGAGGCGCCTGGTACCGAAATATAATTGGTTTTTGGGCTCGGGAATGGAATCTTAAGTGCTGTCATTTTAAGTCCTAATTCACTTGTATGAAATGCATCAGTTTCTGTAATTATTTTAATTCCAAAGTTTCCCATATACTCTCCTTATGTTCTCACTGTTGCAAAATCACCCAATGCAGCATCTACGTGAGGGGCTATAATCTTTCCTGCTCTCTTTCCATCAATATTTACACTCATGCCTTTTAGCGCACTTGCTGTAGCCTGTGCCTGCGCATCATAGTCATATACCGCATTGTATGTGGCCGCGTATGAACCGCTTCCCACAAAGTTTGCTTTCATGGTAGATTCATTTGCCTTAATAGACTTATTAAGCGTGTCGTAAGGATTGTAGTCTGCTATAGGTTCATCCATGCCGGCTACGCACATTTCTCCAACCCACTTAAATTTACGTGACGGAGAGTGAATGCCAAGCGCATCCTTGAATCCTTGTAACAGTTTTCCTGCGAGGTTGCTGACTTTCTTTGTCAGTCCACTCCATGCTCCTTTGATACCTTTCCAAAGACCTGATACTATATTTTTTCCTGTACTCATAATTTTGTTCGGGAGATTTGCAAGTCCGTTGACTACCGAATCGAACAGTCCTTTTGCGGCTGCTTTTCCTTTTTCTCTCATGTTAGAGCCCCATTCTACAACCTTGCCGAGTGCAAAGCCTATCCAGTAAGCTATCTTATCCGGAAGTTCCGATATGAACCCAACTGCTGCAGTTATCATGTCGGATATAGCCGTTGTAACTGTTGTGTATACGTTCTGTCCCCACTCTAGGAGTTTTCCGGGGAGTTCATTGAACCAGTCAAATATCGACTGGATAAAATTCGGTATGGTTTCTGTGAAGAAAGCAACTATATTGTCCCAGCTTTCTCCCATTCCGTCCTTCACAAAATTTATAACCTCGACTCCCAGTCCAAGCCAATCGTAATTAACAAAAGCTTCAACTATCGCGGCTATTATCTGCGGTATTGCCGCCAGAATATCCGGTATACATGATAAAATTCCCTCAATAAGCTGCAGCAGAAGTTTAAGACCACACTCAATGAGTACTGGGCCATTATTTAACAACCCCTCTACCATGGACTGGATAATTCCCGGCAGATTCTGCAGTAATACCGGCACGGCCTGTATGATTCCGTCTATCAGGTTGCTGAGCAGGTCAGTTCCCCATCTGATGAACTCCGGACCATTCTCCGCCCAGAAAGAATTGATATTTGAAATCAGATCTGTAATAGTCTGAACTATGTTTGGCAGGTTTTCAGCAATTCCGTTTACAAGAAACTCTATGAGTTCTTTACCGGCATCTATAAGATCCGGTGCTGCATTTATCATTGATGTAACTATTGTCTCGATAAGCTGTGAAGCAAACTCAACAATCTTTGGCAGTGCTGACACCAGTCCCTGTACAAGCTGTACCACAAGCTGTGTAGCATACGAAATCAGCTCCGGCAGATACTGCATCAGTCCCTGTCCCAGTGCCGATACCATCTGTATTCCCGCGTTTATCAGTCCCGGAAGAGTCTGCATTATAATCTCCGGTACCTTCTGTACTATGACCGGAAGCAGTTTCTCTATCAGTTGTCCCAGTCCTGTTAGTGCTATCTCTATACGAGGAAGCATGTTCTCAAAGGCTGTGGATGCAGTATCAACGAAATTCTGTACAAGTGTATCAAAATCCGCATTATCGTCTGCCATTCCAACAACGAGATTCTCCCATGCCGCTTTTGCACTGTTCAACGAACCCTCAATAGTGGTTGCAGCTTCTTTTGATGTGGTACCGGCAATTCCTAAGCTCTCCTGCATTACAGAAATGGCATTTACGATATTTCCAAACGACAGACTGCTTTCATCTACAGTCACACCAAGTTTCTGCTGTACATCAGTCATCTGTGAAGCATCCTTGATGAGTCGCTTCATTTCTTCCTGTGTACCGCCATATCCAAGCTTTAAATTGTCAAGCATGGTATAGTTCTGCTTTGCAAAGCCCTGGTATGCATTCTGGATATCACGCATGTTGCTACCCAACTTGTTAGAGTTGTCTGACATATCAATGATAGCTCTGTTTGCATAGCTTGCGGCTTTTTCGGTGTCTCCTCCGAGTGACTGTATAAGACTTGCACTGAAGCTTGTTACAGTCTCCATATAGCCATTAGCTGAAAGGCCTGCCGTCTTGTATGCGTTGTTGGCATTGTTGAGCACAGTGGTCTGTGCTGTCATCAGGGAGTTATACTTACTCTCTATCTCTCCCACTGTCTTGCCTGTGGACTGTGCATATTCTTCCATGCTCTGTCCGCCTGCTCCAAACAGCGTCTCAACTCCTCCGACCATCTGCTCAAAGGTTGCATATCCTTCCACTGACTTCTTTACCAGTGTGGCCGCCGCCGTGGTACCTGCTGCGACTGCAGTTCCGACTGCTGCCGCCCCTACCTTTGCAAAGGTTCCAACCTTGGCTGATGCACCGGATACCATGCTGTTCATGTCCGATAATCCGGACTTAAGCAGGCTGTTGTCCAGCAGTGTTTTAATTATTAATTTGGGGTCGCTCATTGCCAGCTCCTTTCTTAAGGCTCTGGCTCTAAGGCTCCGGCTCTATCTATCCTCCGAAGTATTTCTCAAACTCTTCATCTGCAGCTTTCTCTTCCTCTGTCTCCTCATATGGAGGCATCCAGGCATCTTTGAGTGCACGGTACATCTGCGCCTCATTTTTTATTTTCTCGCCTGTATATGCACGGTACCCCATGATTGCCGACAGCCTTGTGCTGTCAGGAAGTCCATTCATGAGTGCAAGGAACTTGTGCCAGTGCATATCCGTAGAAATAAGGTCTATGTGATATGCCTGCATGAATGCAGCATAGATGTAATCTCCGTCTATATCGTAAAACAATACATCTTCTCCATTATCGTGCTCGTAATGTGGCACTACATTCTGTGGAAAAGCAAATTCAAGGATTCCTGAATAATCATCAGCCTCTGAAAATGCCGGGATGTCGTTCTCAAACAGATATTTAATATCTATGACTCCCCTGTATCCCATTTTCTTCCACGCTTTGAAATCCTGTGTAAATCTGATCCATACTCTGTAATCTGTCTTTAATAAAAAAGCTCTGCCACCAACCACGATGGCATCCGGCAGAGCTTTACTTGTTATATTAATCATTTTCTTTGAGGGCTCCCTGAAGCTTGTCCATGCCATCTGCGATGCTTAACATCTGCTGAATCATAGGGTTTCCGAGCACCTTAAGGTTTTCTTTCGCGACTGCTTCCCTGTCGGGCCTTGCGAATCCGTCAAGAACACCTCTATATGCGGCATCTATTTCGCCCAAGTCCATCTCCGCGATATTTGAGATGTCGTTAGACTCGAAGATTTCCTTTGCGTTGTCTTCCCCCACCATTTCAGTAATGAAATTAAGCTTATTTTCATACTGTGTTCTGGTGGTGATTTTCGAATCCCTGCAGAGCTTCTTGATTTTTTCAATCTTCTCCTCTACTGCAAGAGTCTTTTTCGGAAGCTCGTACTCCCTGTTATGAATCTGTAATGTGTATTCCATGTTTTTTCACCCTTTCTTTATTTATCTGCGGTAAACGTCGGTGTGCCGTCCGTCATGGTGGCCGTGCCGTTCGTGATTCCGCCACCGAAGATGATTTTAAAATCAAGCTTCTTGTCAACTGCTGCCAAATCCTGCATTGAGATAGTGCTGTCTGTCTCCCATGCTTTGTATCCTCCGTCTGTTCCAGGCTCCTGCATGAATACAATCATGCACTTTGTATGTGCAGCGTCTCCGGTTCTGCGCTCGTAGTAATACGGCCACATCATCTCATAGTCTTCAGAGCCTTTGTACATAACAAGGTTCTGGTCAATAGATGGCTTATAATCCTCCACCTCTGTAGTCGGTGACTCGTCAGCAATATAGTCATATTCTGTTTCAACCGGGTTCATCGACAGTGTGAGAGCGTCAGACTTCTTGATTCTGACGTACTTTGTGCCGTTATAAAGAAATAATGCAATTTTATGTTTTTTTACCAGCTCCAAGGCTGTCTTTGCTGCTTCTGGCATCGCTTTACCTCTCTTTCAAATATGTTAATTTTATTGTTATCTGATAAATAGCACTCGTATCCTCCTGCGATGTGATAGATGCCGAGTCTGATATGCCTATTTCAAGTGCCGTCATGCCCTCAGGCAGTTCGGGATAGTCCTCTTCAAGCTCTTTCTCCTCAATCCACTCTGAAAACTCATCCAGTGACGCGTTGTTCTCTATCCTCACATCGTCTTCCTGTGTAGGTTTCCTTGCAAAGAGGTTATAGTACTCTGTTATCTGTCTGCTTCCGTCCTGGAACTCAATCTCGCTTCGTTCCGGTGTCTTGTACAGGCTGTATGCGCTTATATCACCCTCAGGTGACTTTATGAAGTCCGTGAGGATATCTGAAAAATCCATGCCCTCATACCTTTTCAGGTACTCTGTGAGGCATTGGCCTATCGTTTTAGTGGTCTCCCATTTGTTCGGCAATCTTCTGTGCTCCTTTCAGTATCTTCTCGCGTGTGCCGCCATTCAACATATGCTCAAACCAGTATGCTGTACGGCCTGCCTGATGGTGCATCGGTATATAGTACTGCTTTCTCGCATACGGCATGTTGTAGACAATTTCACCGCTTCCAATAGTTGTATTAAGAACTCCGTTGTCTCTGAGTGCACCTGTATCAAACGGTACGAACGGATCCATTCTTCTTAAGCACTCTGAATCAATAAACTGCTGCACCGGTCCGTTTGTATCTATGCCGTATTTTTCCACGGTCTTTAAGTGTGACGGCCAGTCTTTCATTGATAAATCAAATTTAAATGTTCCACCCACTATCTGCACACCACCTTGTAATGCTTGAGCAAATCACCCTCTGTATTGTCTGAGAGTGATATTATCGTGCCGGATTTCTGATAATCTGCCTGAAGCTGTGATATCCTGTACTCCTGTGATATTTCTTTGAAGCATTCTCCGGCAACTATGATATCTTTGTTCCCTCTTGGGTTAAATGTGAAATAGCCCTCTATTTCGTCCACAGAGAGCTTTGAGTATTCCACTGCATCAACATATGCCTTTGTTCCGAAATCGGCTGTATCCGGCACAATGACCGTCAGAATCGGTGTGTAAATAACTGCCCCGCTCTGGCTTACCGTCCTGTCAGAAGAGTAATGGTACTCTACTCCATATATGACTGTTCTCTTCCAGATATCTTTTCCGTCACTGCCCTTATGTGCGTTGTAAACTGTTATGGTCTTGTCATTCACTAAAATGCACCTGCCAATCTGATTCCTATGCCCTTGTAGATGATTTCATCTATGGACTGCTGCACCTGTTCGGGGTTTGTGATGGCATATGATTCCGAATATCCGTTATTATTCACGGATGTGACTGCTCTGCCTGCTGCTGCAGACTGATTTGTCCAAAGGAAGTTACACAGCTTAAATACTGTGTCTTGTGCCCGCTCCTTTGGAATCTGCATATACGGCTTTGCAATCCTGTTGTATTCTGCTTCTGCCTGTGCCTCGACAGCTTCAAACTGTCTCTGCGGTACCACTGTAGGAAAATGGAAGCTGTAATACTCCCAATTGATAATTGACATATTATAGCTCCCTTCTTTTTACGCTGCTTTCTTGTCGAGAATCTTGATGCCTGATAACTTACCGGCCATCTTGCTGTTTTTGAGGACAGCTCCGGCAATAAGCTCTACCTCACCCTTCTTTACTGCTCCAGGAGCTGAAAGATCAGGAAGATATGTCTTAAGCATCTTTGAACCATCCACTGAAATACCATGGAAAGCGTCAAGACCAAGCTTTGCGGCATAGATGCTTGTTGTTCCATATGCTGACTCTGTTGGAGTAGTTGTGTCTACAACATCCACTGTCTTTGCGCCGTCATAGTACTGTCCGGCATCTAAAAGAGCGATTCCGTTATATGTCTCTACATAGTTACCGAAATCATTCTTTGTTCTGTCGTAGTATCCGGCTCTTCGTGCTGCTGCCCTGATCTTTGTGAGCATCTTTGTGTTCATCATAAGGATATCAGGCTTTGCAGCAAGCAATGCGATAAAAGCATCAAGCTCATCAAGCAATGCGTTATAGTTGCTGTCCAGTGCCGATGTTGTTGAAACATCTACATTTGTCGAAACCTCTGTTGACTTTCCGGCAAGGATTTTCTTTAATCCGTCGAAGGTATTAACAATATATCCTGTTCCTGTCGCTGCAGATGTTCCGTTAATTACAAGGTTGTGGAAATAGTTCGCTCCTGCGAGTGTTTTCTGTTTGATCTGGAAATCAAGCTCGTTAATAGCTCCTGATGTCTGAGCGATTACACGGTCGATCTCAAATGAACCGCCGAGAATAACAGGGCTTGCTGTCTGTTTGGTTCTCTTTGCCTCATTCGGTGTGTATTCCTGGTTGATCTGACGGATACCGGCTGTTGATGGTGTCTCAAGTCTCTGGTATCCATATACCAGATTACTTCCGCCTGTTGGCGAAATGGTATCGTCAAATGTAAGCTTATCAAGTAATACCGAGTCTCTTCTAAACTCGTCAATTACCTGCTGGTCGATTTTATCTGTATAACCGACTTTTGCCTCTGCAAGTGTAAGTGCCATATTCTTTCTCCTTTACTTTTTGTAATATTCTTTGAGGGCACTTGAGATACTATCTGTGGTATTCGGGTGACTGTCATCTCCAATTCTTCCAATTGGACTTCCTCCTCCCCTAGCCTGTGGTTCAGGCTCTCCAAACAGCATCTTACTGTCCTCTGCCTCTGTGAGCTTCTTAATAGCTGCGGCAATGTCCTCTTTCTGGTTCTTTGACTGCATAAGCGTATCAACATCCAGTAATGCAGTAATTGCCTTTGCATTCTTACCATGTGCGCCTGTGATGGCATCTTTTATCAGATCATCAAAGTCTCTCTTAGCTTCCTTGTCTTTATAGTCATTCTCAATGCGTGCTTTTTCTGCTTTCAGGTCTTCAATAGTCTTGTTGAGCTTGGTCACATCCACATCCTTGAACGCATCCAGCTTGGTCTGCAGGTCTTTCATGGCTTCATCATTGGCCTTGATGGTCTTATTGGCCTTGTCCAGGCTTTCAACCTGCTTATTGTAGTCATTAACTGTCTTGTAATTCTCAAGAACAGACTTCTCAAAGTCTGCTTTCTTGTCCTCCGGCATCTCTATGCCAAAGTCTTTCATGATCTTAAAAATGTTCTCCATGGTATCCTCCTAAAATAATTTATTAACCGCATTTTCTGCGGTAGGGAATCGGAAAGAGCAGGATTGCACTGCTGCCGGCTGAAAAAAGTACCGACATGCCCTCAGGATGCACCTTTCCGCTAAAATATAAAAAGAGCCAAATAACTAAATCACTTGGATCTAATTATTTGGCTCTTGGCTCTATTGTGATAATTGATTCTTTTTTACATCTCTTGCAGTATCCCGGGAAATTCCTCAGCTTTGTATCATTTCGATACTTTATCATCTTCGGATATCCACATTTAGGACACCTGTACCAATATTCTTCTGTGGACATTTGCTCACCCCTTAGTCTGAGTATATCACATTGTCCTGAATATTCAAACAACTTTATATGCCCGGAGTATTTTATTTTACTCCTTTGGCAGCTTTGTTAATCAAAATTTATCATCATTCCACACTTACTTAATAATATCTATTACAGAATTACATTTTCCAAATCAATATCAAGACCAAACTCTTTTAAGTCAGCATCTCTTGCTTTAAGCTCATTCTTAATGGTGTCTAATACCTCATAATAAGCCATTTTCCTGCCTTTGTAAAAATCATCTTCGGGATTTTCTTTTGCCTCTGATATTGCATCGTTTGCATTATCCAGTACTCTTGAAACTATGTATTTAAATTCATCACTCATCATAATCCCCCCTGTCTTTCAATTCTTTAATTCTATCATTTATAGATTGATTAAAATTTCTGATTTCTTTATTCCAGTGTTTAATCAGCCCTTTTTGTTCTCTCTCGTCTTTATTATCCCAGTCCGAAACATATGCTTGTGGATTTGATATTTTATCTTCATGTTCAGCTATACCGGTCTGATACTTTCTAATCGCTCTTTTAAGAGAATTTGAGCTTTGATTTACTATATCTTTCTCTGCAAAATACTGCAGGTTCAATTTCATTGTACCATCATTTGCAGTATTTTCAAGCTTATTTTTAATAGCTGTTGTATCTGTTTTTGTAGCATTATGTGCTTTTATTGTCTCCGTCCTGTTAAGGTCACTGCTGCCCTTTACCACTCTCAGCCTGTTATCTTTCGGGCTTATTCCCATCTTGTGGGAAAACTTGTGGTATTCCTTCACCTGTTTCTTTATCTGTGACTGCAGGTCTCCTGTCTCCCCACCTATGGACCTCATGGCTTCAACTTCTCTCTTGGTGGCTCTTATCCCTCTCTCCATAGCTCTCTGTTTCTGTGTGGCTGAGTAATAATCGTACATTTTGCCGTTATATTCTTTCGGTTCCGGTTCATCCGGCCACGTGTTCGGTTCGCTGATGCCCTCGAAAAACGGATAGAATATATGACGGCAGTTTATTCCGCACAATCCGTCTGCTTCTCCATAGTGGCACTCCGAGAATGGTGGATATTTCTTATTCTTTCCGGAGCGTGAGTATATCTTGCCCTGCCAGACAGCATGTGACGGACGTGCTCCCCAGTGTTTTGACACTTCCACAAGGTCCGTGTTCATAATATCACAGTTTCTGTTGCTTATCTTGGCCGAAAGCTGGTGAGCTGATGTTCTTACACACATTCTTACTGCAGTATCAAGCTGGTAAGTTCGTCCGCTGGCATAGTCTACACTTCTCAAACCGCTCTTTGCCATCTCCCGAACTGCCTGTTCTACTGCTGCATCATAGCTCATTCCACCTGATACCATATTCATCAGAGCTTTATCCAGTGTACGTATATATGCATTCTCAAGACTGGTAAAGTCATGAGGTCCTTTGAATCCCATTGTCCTTGTGAGGTTCTTTAGCGTGCCCTGTGTGGCTATGCTCATCTCCTCTATGAGCTTTACTATGCTTGAGTCCTTTGTGAGTGTCTGCCCAGCCTGATGCCACGCATACAGGTCACTATTAAAAGACATATCTCCGGCTTCGGCTATTATCCGGTCTCCTGCCTCTTCCGCCTCCCTCTCCATCTGCCTGATAGCTATCATGACATCCCTTTTATACTGTTTTGTCTCATTAGCCACCATCTTTTTGTATTCCGGGTCTGCATTGAGTATTCTCATGACTTCAACACGGATTTTCTGTGTATCATATCCGGCGCGTCTTAAAGCCATGACCTGAAGCTCTGCTGTCTCTGTGAATCGTCCTGTCTTCTTGATTCGCCTGGCAATATCCGCTATTATATCCTGCTCAGATGCCTGTATGAGTGCAGCACCTTTGTCTCCAAGCATCTCCAACTGGTTCTCTGTCAGCATTTAGTACCTCCTAGTCCTCCTCTTCCGGATCCGGCTCCTCCTGTGCGCTGTCCAATATCTTCTCTGCCTCGTCTCTTTCAATATTCAGGCTCATCATAAGGTATCTGATCATAAACTCAGGTATCTCAGAGAACGACATTGCATCAGCTCTCATGTTGCTCATCTTTGTGGTCTTATCCTCGACATATGAATCATCAAAATCTATGCAGACCTCTTTATCTATGTCGTATGATGTCTCAAGAAACGTATTGGAAAACCACAATACAGCCCTTATTATGCCGGTGATATAGTCTGCTGCCTCTTTGCGCTGTTTATTCAGCTCCTGCATGGCATCCTGACGCTCTCCGATATACTCCGTTGCTGTCTTGATCTGTCCGTTCTCGAAGGTGTACTTTTTGGAGCCAAAACCAAATGTCATGGAAAAGAGGCTCAGGCACAGTTCAAATGACTTTGTAATCTCATCAACTCTTATCTGCGGATTATACTCCTGTATTATGCTCTTTGCCTCCGGGAGCTTTTCGCCCAGGAATACAAATAATTTCTTCGAAAGAGAGCTCTTTTCTCTCATCTTGCCTGTCTCAGGGTCTATTCCTACAATTGCCTCATTCGTGAGTACGAGTTTTTCACCCTTTTCAAGGTCCGTGGACAGTATCATGTTGCAGAGATCTATTTTCTTTAGTGTCGGTATTGCTCCGTACACCTTTGGATAGCCAAATCCATCCATGTACCGGATATTATTGACCTCTGCCACTCTCATTACTGCAAACGGCTTTACGTCTCCCAGTATTATCCAGTAAGATGACAGCTCTTTTCCGTTCTCATCGAATACAAATGTATCTGCACGGTAATTTCCATCCTCTCCTCTGGTGAACATAACCATTGTTGTCCTCTTTTTGTCTCCCTGATAGTCATTCGCTGAGAAACATGCCTCTATTACATCGTCATTTTCCACCAACAAAGGTGTATAGTTCTCAGCGTAGCAGTATGTTATGCGGATTTTTCCGCCTGTTGCCTTGCCGTTATCAAGATATATGGCATCTTCCAAGCGTATGTATGCTGCCACTGTGCCTGTCGCACTCATATGCTCAAGCTGTTTACGGTACATCACGTTAAATCTGTTATCATCCAGCATCTTGTTGACTGCTGCCGTCTGCTCTTTCGTACCCATGTTTATATTTATGATTTCACACAGGTTTGCATCATCCGCACATCCTCTCTTGGCAAAGCCCATACGCTCTATCTCATACTGTTCTCCCTGTATAGTGGTCCTTTTATGGAAATCGTCTATTATCTCATTCCTATACCACATATTCGCCACATTGATATAGCCGTACGGCTTTGTATTTACCCTGTATCCCATTTTCTTTATCTTTGCCTCAACACAGCTTTCCATCTGTTTCCTCCTTATCTGTCTAAGTCTATATACTCTATAAAATCAAGCATCGTGTAACACAGTGCATCCCACCAGTCATTACAGTTGCCTATGTTCTTATCCTCCGGGATGTTGGGGTGCTTCTCATCCCACTTGAGTGTGCCTATTGCCTTTCTTATGTTCACACACCTCTTATGCACTTTCATTCTGCCGGTATTGAGCAGTAAATCTACAGTCCTCGGTCTCTCTGATATCTCATTCTTACGGCATCCTGCTATATGGTCGTACGGAAGCCCCTCTTTTTTTGCTGCGCTTCGCAGCGAATTTATCATTGTTGTGCTGGCAGAGTCCGGAAATGTCCAGTCTATACGCTCATACTTTGCTGCACATCTGCGATAAAACTCTATATACTTGTCACAGATGTTATTGGCATCTATATCTGGGGACAGCTCCAGATAGTCCTCTTCCACAGGATAAATAAAGTGATACCCTCTAAAATACAGTGAACACACCATTGTGGTCATGGAACCATTACCTCCGAAGTCCATGCCTATTACTACCTTGCTTGGCCTTGGGAACAGCTCTCCGTCCTTGTCATATTCCAATATTGAGTCATCACACAGATATGGGATATTATTCTCTGCGAATTTACGGAATATAATGCCCTCTGCTACAGCTCTCTCACCTTTTATATCCCGTTTGTACCACACAGTGCCTTTTTGGTATGTTTTAAGGACCGTCCTGATTTTCTCATCAGACATGCTCATGTTATCTACCAGGGTGAAATGTCCATAGTTATATCCGTAATTTTCATCATTCGCCTGCTGCTCCTCGTGGAATTTCAGTATTTCGGTATAATACCAGTGTTCCTCTTCTTTCGGATTCAGATCATGGAATATCTTACGGTCTGTACTGGAGAGTGTTCGGTCAAATACCTCTTTCAGAAATTTCCGATGGCACTCATTTGCCTCTGTGACATATGCCATTCCATATGTATTACCCTTTATAAGCTTCTCATCTCCGTCTTTTCCTCCTCCGGACACGAGCACTATCTTCTCTCCGGTCTTTGTCTGGACATATACACAGTCCCTGTCCTTGTATTTGCCCTCTCTGCATCTGCCTTCGAAGTAATTGAGCAGTCCATAGCCATCACAGTCCAGTATATTCAGCTTGGCCGTGGCATTTGATACTCCTGCCACTAAATGAATTTTATTCTTGTGGGTTTCCAGCAGACTGCAGAATATCAGGGTCTGTAATACGTTTTTTCCGCCTCTTTTTCCACCTTCTGCTACGTTAAACCAGCTATTTATGCACCTCTGCATATATTCATATTGTCTTTCACTCAGTGGTGCCGGTCTGTTCACTCTCCTCATCCCCCTCCAAGTCCTCTATCTTCCTGTTCGGTACCGGATTTTTCAATACATCCGTTATTATCTGCATATTGGCCAGTATCTGCTCGGCAGAATCATCCTTTACATTTGCCCGCTTCTTGTCAAACTCAGCTTTGTATTTATCATCCGGATGTATGAGAAAGTACTTCGTCAGCCAGTCTATTGCTTTCTGCTTATCATACAGGCTCAGGCTGATATCTCCTTTTACTGTTTTCGCTTCTCTCACGAGCTGGGTATCTGTCTGATCTGAATCTTTCCAGACGATTTTATCCCCCTTTATTTCGTAATAATCTCCTGCATCCGCGAACGCTATCCTCATCTGCAGCTCCACAAAATCTGACTCTTTTGCCAGCAACTGCTGCCTCTTTAACTCTGTCAGATACTCTATTTCACTTTTTACCTCCACATTTTTCAACAGTTCATATCCATGTGCTCTTGCTGTATTCATGGAACATCCATATGCCTTCTGATAGCTCTGTGTGGCATTGAATGTCTGGCTGTATAAAAGACAAAATAATTTTTTTCTTTCATCTAATGCCGGATTTTCGGCATCATTGAACACCTGTTCTTTTTCTGTTTCATCAGAGACTGCTGCACCTTTGATTTTTTGTATGCACACTTTTTTATTTTTGTGTGCACACTCTTTTTTTGCATCTCTACTATTACGCTTTTCCCTTACCCAGTTATATCTCTGCTTCCAGCTCTTCACGGTGTTGACGCTTGTCTCGTACTTTTCTGCTATCTCTTTGTACTTCATTCCGGCTATGTAATCCAGCTCTGCCTGCTCATATTTCTCCACGTCTTCACCTCGCTTTCTGTAATAAAAAAAGATACCACATCCGTTAGGATATGATATCTTTTCAAACAAGCACCCGGATTTGCACCGGGGTCTCCTCCATCAAGGGCTCGCCTAGTCCTGAGCTATCACCTGTCCAAGCTAATTAATTTTGCTTGAGATGATTATACCATATCCTATTTACTCTTTCCACCATTTTCTTCTCTTTCGTCGTAAGTCCCGCTGCTCCCTTTTTACCATCATTCTCATTATGCAAATAGCCATGATGGGTATGGGGCTGCATGCCCTTATGAGAATGATTTAGATTAATGCTTTTGGACCGTTTGTTATTTTTATTATCCATGTATGTAATGCTCAGTAAGTCATCTCCTCCAACCGTCACATATACTCGACCTTTTGTCATTGTCTCCATCAAGGGTTCCGAATCTCGACTGTTCTTCTTAATGAATTTAATGTTTCCTTCCTGATATAGTGTGTGGTACTGACTTCCATATGGATTTCCTTTGTCGCTTATTCCACTACTTGCGCCTCTACCTCCCATTATTTTACTTCCTTCTAGTTGCTCTATTGCCTGTTCTGCTCGCCTTCATCCCTTTGGTAAAATGTTTATCACTTGCATATGCCTGATTTAATACCCTGTCTGTAGCTGCCCTATCTTCTTTGTATGCTTTTGTCGCTTTGGCTTTTTCTGCCTTGCTGATAGTCTTTACATTACTTGTATTTTGCTTAAGTCTTTCTACCATCTCTTTGTGACTCATATTATTCGGTGTAGGCTTAGGCTGTCCTCCGATACTTGTGCTGTAATAGTTTTTGCCGCCCTCACCCTTATAGAAATAATAATTGTGTTGTTTGCCGTTTGAATCAGTGAAACTCACCCCTGTGGAGCCTCCACCCAAACCGCTGCTACCGCCTCTACCTCCAAAGTACTGCAAATTCATTACCATTGTGCTACCTCCGCTTTATGGAACTTCTCACTGAAGCTCTCTATGTGTACTATATTGCCTTTACATTCCTCCGGTACCCGGCCATAGAATATGATCTGCGCCGGATCCAGTCTTTTTATCATTTCCTCGTATCCCTCCAAGAATATTTTCTTTCTCTCTTTGCTGTTTTGTGTTCCCAGTGAGCTTATCGCTACAACGCTCTGTGTAGGCTCTCCATCAAAGCACCACTCAAATGACTCACTGCTGCTCCAGCATATTGTCGGAATTACCTTTATTCCGCTCTCCTGCCAGTAACGTGCAATCCAATGCTTACGATAATGGTTATATATCTGCATTGCCATTGGGAAATCTGTGTACAGGCTGAAATCAGGTGACAGCACGTATCTGAACCGTCTGAGCATTTCTATGTATCTGTCCGGATATGTCCACACCCGGTTAAATTGATAATCGTCCAGGAAGAAGTGTACTGCTTTATTCTCCGGATGCTTCTCGCTTTTGGCATAATTAAATCCTATAAGGTCAGCTTGTTCGAATTGTGTTTGGTCTATTGCCGGGATATCATATTTCCCCTCTCCCGGAAATCGCATTATCTGGATATTCTCGTAGTTTCTCGTCTCTCTATACATTTTCCCTCCGTAAAGAAAAAGAGCCATACACCAGCCGATTTCTCGGTTAGTATATGGCTCTTGGCTCTATCTATCGTCATTATATCATTTTGTCCTGCTTTTTGCTACTTCTTATGTACGCTGTGTATACATGTCTTGTAGTATTTACATGCCGGTGTGCAGGCCTTATCAGGTTCATATGCACATCTTATAGGTTCTATGGGTTTTATTCCGCTGTAAGTCCTGCTGTTCAACTGCTGCCTCCTAAATTAATCTTTGAACCGGGCATATATCACAATGCTCTTCTCCCATTCTGTTATATGCCTCGTCATCCGTTGCCAGCGGATACTGTGACGGCCATTTGCAGCATTCATCACATATCCTGTCGTGGATGTCTTCAAGAATCTGTGGAAGAGACATGCCTTCCTGTTTCTCGTGTTGTCTCATCTCTGTCATCTCCCTTCTCATATCCCATGCACTTTATTGGTCTGCTTGGTTTGCCACATTTCTCGTAATACCTACAGTTTATGCATTCATTTGTGTTCATTGTGTTTTGTCCTCTTATCCCTATCTTCCTGAAGCTTATCATATTCTCTAATTAACAACAGTCCTATCACAAACTCTGTTGTTCCGATCAGGGTAAAAGTTAAGAGTATCCCATATACTATTAAATCTATTCCTGACATATTATTCTCCTATTCTGCTAATAGCCATATCTAATTCTTTCGTCCTTCATTTCATCAATCGGTTGCACATCCTTAACCCATATCATCGCACCTTGTGGGTGTTCGTAATACCATATATCCTCAATAGGTTCGATTTTGGATAATACCCATGCATAAGGGGTTTTATATCTTTTCTTGAGGTCCGCATAAGAAATATCAACACAATGCCTGTCCCTTTCTTCCGACCAATCCGAGCATGAAATAGGATATGTAGCACTAATGACAGCAGTTGCAACTACTCTATGTGTTCCGCTTTCTAGCAAATAGATTGTTTCATTTTGCTTTTTGGTATTGCTGCCCCTTATTTCAACGGTCTTTTTACCGCTAACAATAAGGTCTAACCATTTCTTTTTGATAATCATTCCGTCCATGTTCTCTCCTGTTCTGTCAACTTAATGCCCTCCATACTCTATCAGATTCACCTATTTTCAAATCTATTGGAGCTACCTCTGTTACTTTACAGCTGCCCCTATCATCACCTAGTGGACAGTTTTCACATTGATCGTTGTCCTCGCACACCGTCCTGATTATTCTCAACGCTGTTAGAATGCTTTTCGCCTCAACTACTACTCCGTCGACTTCTTTCTGTGCCATTGTCTTTTACCTCTTTTCTTGATTTATATGGTCTGTATTCGCACTTTCCATTTCTTTTCCTGCAATAAACATAATCGTCATCATTTTTCGTATGACAGTGTTGACAAGTTCTGCATTTTTCGAAGAAATTTTCATCTTCCATTTATGCTACCTCTCAATTCTTGTGATATTTAATGTCTAGATGAATGATTAAAAAGGCTATTCTTATCATTCCCTCACCACTTTCCAGCTCTATTTTTCAATCGAAAATGGTAATGCTATTGTGCTAAAATTAAATTTCATCTTCTCCACCTCGTTTTACAATCTCAATTGCTGTCTGCATAGCAACCTCATTTATAGTGCACCTTATCACTTCGTCTGTATCGTCAGTCTCAAGAGCTTGTGCTGCATATTTCTGTTGTTCTGCTTCTAACTGCCCCACAACCTTATCCACATTATAAACAGCCGGCTGTTTTTCAACTCCCTTAATAACCTCTTGTATCATCGAGCAGCCACCACCATAGAAGCTATCAAAATCTGTTTCGTGATACTTCGCATCTGCCTCATCATAGAGCAGCTCTAGTTCTAGTAATAATGTATCTGCATCAATCAGTCTCATTCTCTACCTCACTTTTTGTTGCCTCTTCCTCTCTGATATTCACTATGTTCTGACAGCCACAATGTGGGCAGTCGAATGCCTCAAATGTCTTTGATGCTTTTTTCAGACATTCCAGCTCTCCTATCTTTTCTGCCGCCAAATATCTATTTCCCTTTATTAATTTGAATCTTTTTCCACATATTTTGCACTTCATATTATTATCCTCCGAGGTAAAGGGAGCTGGGTAAGGGCTCCCTTGTGTATAAATGGCTTACAAATCAGTTCCCGTGATATAAATTAATTCGCATGCCCGGTTTCTTTCGCGTTTCCGCTGGTGTTTCAACCAAGTCTGTAGGCTTCTGACTCCTGCCAGTAGAAATCCTCTTTGGAGAGAAGTCCTAAAACCTTAAGCTCCGGTTTATAGTCTGGTTCCGTGAAGCATATTCCTATGGCCATATCGTCATTGTATGTTAGCAGCCAGTCATCGTGTACCACAGGTGAGCACGGTGGTATCTCGTCCTCTGTGCACTTGCATGGCGCTATCATTGCAAGACGCTTATCATTTATCAGACGAGCTCCTTTTGGTGTCTTTGTGACCGAATACACATTATCATTCTGTATAATCTTGATAAGTGATATATAAGCCGGATCTGACACTTCCGCCATGTCCCAGAGCATTGGTTCAAGCTCCATCTCATGCTGTGGACTGCTGCCCTTTTGATATTTGATAAACTCACCCGGCTTCGGTGCCGGTCCTAATGCCTTTATTGCGGTTCCAAGGAACTCCTTGTTAATGTATGAAGCATTCGCCTCTATTATCCAGCCTGTGCCATGGAGAATATACATCATCCTTTTCGTGAGGCCAAATTTGACACCCCACGATTTATAATCTGCTTTTAAAACCTTTTCAAACTTACTGCAATCTATGAACATTCTGACTCTCCTATTCCTGCAATATAAAACATGTCCTGATGCAGGATGCATGTATTAAATCCGTGTCTTTTAACTACTGTGAAGTATTTCATTACCTCAACTATTTCAAGTGTCTCTTGGCCTGTGGGCTCATCATCCTCGCGTCCACGCTGGTCTGCTCGTATTTTGCGATAATCTACACAGACGGTTCTCTTGCCCTGTAGATAGTCTATAACCTGCTGCCTTATCTGTTTAAGCGACAAGCCTCCTATTGGCTCTCTGCTCATTCGGTTAAGGTCCTGTGAAAATATATTTACTTTACTCATCTTTTAGGAACCTCCATTTGTCATATTTTCTGTCCCGATCCGCGAAGTCAGGATAAAACTCATCCAGATAGCTCTTAAACATCTCAAGCATCTCTTTTCGGTCTCCACTGCTGCCGTTGTCCATCATGTGATGGTGGTACCGGCATCCGACTGCTCCGTTTTGCTTGATACCGAGCCCCATGGATGAGCGCGGTATGTAGTGCATTATATCTGTTATGTCCATCTCAAGGACTGCTGCCGGTGGCATCTTATAGCCCATCTGGCAGAATATGCACTGATAATTGTCTCTTTCCTTGATTGCCACACGTTCTTTTGTGGAAAATTCAAGGTATTTTGTGTACTTTGCCATTTATCCCACCCTCTCTGTCTTCTGTTCTATTGGGAAGTGCCTTATAAGCTCCTTTGTAGCATTGTGATAGCACTGGGTTCTGTCCTCTTCGGTCACTTTTATTACTTCCTTGTCTCTTTTTCGGATTCTGATGGTGTGTTCTCTTCCGGTCTCTTTCAGTGACATTGTGAGACCGTAATACTTCTGGCGCGGTGAGTATGTTTCATAAAACAAATCCATGATTGTCTTCATAGTGCCTCCTACAGCGCTTTACGCTGTTCTTCCAGTTCTTTTATCTCATCAAACAGTGGATGTGTACCCTTGATTAGCTTAAATTCATCATCATCCGGCACAAATCCCATATGTTTTGTCTCCATGACCAGCTTGTAGACCAGCATGGCATACTCTGTATTAAGCTCATTATTCCATGAGTTGTATATACTCCTGCCGTATATCAGGTTGTTGTGCAGGGCACACAGGATATAAACAGTTACAGGAAGGTTTTGCGCCATGCGCTCAACATTTTTCTTTTCCTCACCATCATAGTCCTGATAATGCTCATCTATGCACTCACACAGGCTCCTGAATGAGAAACTGCAGAATCCCATCTGCATTCCTATCACTATAAGTGAATTTATGACCTGTAAATCATCTTTTACCGGGATTTTGCCATGCACTGTCATGTCTACAAACTCTCCGAAGTGTTCATCAAAGCTCTTTTCTATGCTGTTGAGTCTTGATGTGTTATCTCTAATCCTTGATGCAAGCTCAGAGCTTTTCTTATTGCTCGAATTGTCCTCCTCCGGCTCTTCTATTTTTCTCTTGATTGCTATATAGCTTCCCGGACAGTGGTAAAATACAAGGTCTGATGTGTCCTCTGGAAGCTCCGGGAGCACTGCGTCTTCTAAGTCCCACAGACTTATGCTGTCCACATTCTCATATCCCGGTGTATATCCTCTCATATCGATCTCAGACTGCTGCACTCCCTTTTCTTTGAGCAGGGCTACCAATTCCTCTCCTTTCTTCTCTCTCTGCTTGTCTCGAATATTCTGTTCGATACGGTACTTGAGGTTTTCACTACTTGATGCCTGTGAAAGAATCTTGTTTCTCTCATCCACATCCTCCACTCTCTCCAGCTCATACATATCCTTCAATGTGAGCTGAAATGCTTCATCATCCTCTTTCTCCTTAAGTACTCCCTGATCTAGCTTTGCGATATTCAGACGGTGGTATATGGTGCTCTTTGAGAAACCGGTCTTGTCGGAGAGTGTCTCAACCGTCTCGCCCAGGTCAAGCATGAGCTGGAAGCTCTCGGCCTGTTCATATATCGTGAGGTCATTTCTCTGCATGTTTTCCTCAAGCATCATGGATATCTGCTCATTCTTGGTGAGTCCGTATACTATACGGCACGGTGCTTCACTGATACCGGCAAGCTTTGCCGCTGCTGTTCGGCGATGTCCTATCAATGTGGTGTAGCCTTCGTCGCTCCACTTCGTCTCAATCAGCTCCTTGAGCTCATCGGTCGGGTCTTCGGTGTACGCTTCCACGACTGCTGCCATCTCATCCATTGTGAGCCAGTGTCCCGGCATTACTGTAAGGTTCTGCAGTATGCCTCTCTTTTTGATGGAGTCAGCCAGTTCAGTTACATCTCCCACGTCCTTTCGCGGGTTGTCCGGGTGCGGGTATATTGCCGACACCGGTAACATGGTCAGTTCTTCATTTTCCATTTTCTTCTGGTCCTTTCTTCTTGCACTGGTCTATAAGCCAATTGCTGTATTCATGGTGTTGATTCGTGTATATATAAAATCGTGTCCCATTGAGTAAAATCAACGTTTTCTGCCATTTGTCGGCATGTTTTACCGGCTCGCCCTTGGAATTTTTCCAGCCTGACTGCTGCCACTTGTGTATCCAGTCAAGATCCAGCGCTGATGTAAGGTAACTTGAGTCGGTGTATATGTCTATCTCAATGTCTTTTGTGTTGAGCCTTGAAAGTGCCTGATTGAGGACTTCAAGCTCTGCCTCGTGACGCGTCACATCCTCAAGATAGACTATGTTGCTCAATGTGGCTTCGATGTCTTTTTTGGTCATATATGACAGAACGTAACCTGCTGCTCCGTCTGTTTTTTTAATTGTTCTGATATCTGAATAGATGTATACGTTAACTTTTTTCATAATGTGTATAATCTGCCTCCCATTGGGGCTTTATGCGGTTTCCGGGGGATTTGCCGTCTGAGATAGTCCGCTGCATGTAGTAGAGGTATGAATAGCCTGTGCACTTGTTGACACCCACCTTCACGGTGTTCGGCATCACGTAGTAGCCCTTGTCCGGCTTGATGCCATCCTTGAAGAACCTTGCCATGGTCCAGTGTGCGTACTTTTTGCGCTTAGGCTCCGGTCTCACTAGGTTCCTTGAACTGCTCACCTTGCAGAACACCTTTTGCTCTTCCTCTCCGAAGAGATTGAGCTGTCCCTCTATGCCCTTCTTGTCAGGCTTGGCGGTCAGATATTCTGCCACTTCCTTTGCTCCGTCTGAATCATATGGAGCAATGTTTACGTAGTTCTTGCCCGGGACAATCAGATCAGCAATGGTCTTGTGCCATGTGTCCTTTATGAGTGTGTCGATGTTGTCCACACGATTGCAGAGGAAATGTATATGTGGGCCTCCGAACTTGCCTATCTCCATGCGGTTCACCCACTTAAACGGAATGCCCAGCTTCTTGTATAGCTTTCTCATTTCCGTTGTGAATACTTTCCAGTCCCTTTTGATTCTATCAGCATCCGGTCTTGTCCCTCTTGGGTACTTAAGAGTCACCCATACATCTCCTGTACGGAAGTTAGCAAGTATCAGGTATTTCTCTTTCTTTTCCCTCGTCCACTGATTCTGCCTTGCCATCTGTTCGGGAGTAGCTTTTATCTTCTTGGCTCTCCTCTCACCTTTGGCTCCATTCCTTCCTATAAACTTTATCTCAGTCGCTATATAATCTCCCAGGTAATAAGTATCCTGGATGTATGCCATAGTTTTTCCTAACTTTAATACTTTAGAATGTTTTAAATCAGCCTCTGTTCGAGGCCTTGAGCTTTGCTATTTCTGCCTGCAAAACGGCATTAAATGACTCTTCTCTCCTGTGCTTTTTCTTTGTCGCTGTCTCTGTTATGTATGTGGCCGCGCTCTGTCTTTCTAACTGGGAGCGTACTTTTTGTATCCTCTGCAGCAATCTTGCCCGCCCTCCTTATTTCCATTGTCCTTTGGATGCTCTCGCGCTGTCCTTTTTCAATCCATTCAAACCAGAATCCCAAAAGCGTCACACACACTGATATGAGCATCCCTCCAATAACAAGCATCTGTCCCTGTGGTGCCGGGCTATCTATGCCCATGCTACACAGAAGAAAGAAGCTGATGCCTGTTGTTATTAATATTTCACCTTTTTCATGTCCTGTCCTTTCTGTTCGTTTCCGGGCTTGATGGAGCACCGATTTGTATGTACAAAATAGGTTTACGTATGTATAGATGGAAGTTTTAGTTTAATTTACAGGAGTTAAATAGCATTTTCGGTGCTCCATCAAACCCAGAAGTATATTATTTAATTTGTCATTTTTAAGCTTGTCCACTGAGACTGCAGATGCAGTCTATGCCTCCTCCGCAAGTCTCAATGGCACATTTTCTACTTGTTCTATTAGTTTTTGTTCTAATTTTTTCTTCTGTTCCTGTGTCAGATCGTCAAAACGATATATCTGATCATCTTCCAGAGTGTGAACGAATATCCTATATTTGAGTGCTATGGTTATCACCTCCGGTAAATACTATGCTTATACTGCATGTTCGCTTGCCTTTTTCTGCTTTCATCCCCGGGCTTGCCGGTTGTATTTTCTATTGAGCCAACATGTTCTTCACTTCTGCCTTGAGCTCGACAAGACTCGCAAGGTACGCTGCTTCTGTGAGGGCTTTCTCTCTCCTAAGTGTTTGATACTGTTTCTCGTCCCAGTCTCCCCTTGTGTTCATGCAGAATCTGTTATATTCTTCATTCTTTCTGTAGTCTGCCTCTCCTGCTCTATCTATCTTGGTGAGGATCTTCTCAAGGCTGAGTGCTTCTTCCTTTGTCACATTCTTTCCTCCCTCTGCATTCTGTGTATTAAATCTTGCCTTTTTCTGCTTTCCAGTCGTATACTCTCCTTACAGGACGTTGCAGCGTCCGAGTAAATGAAAGGAGATTACCAACATGAAATTAAACAACGATTGTGTTCGTGATGTTCTATTAACACTTGAAGAAAACTGTACTTTCGATAGCGAATTTCTTTATGATTGTGAAGAAGCTATTCCTCAGCTATTGTCAAAATATTCCCACGACGAAATCATTTATCACATTAGACAATGTGAAATGGCCGGATTAATTGTCGGTGTTTCTTATTTTGATGGTGGATGTTCGCTCTCCATCAGTGATCTTTCACCATCCGGACACGAATATCTTGCTAATATCCGTTCCGACAATATTTGGAATAAGACAAAAAAGATTGCTGGTGAAGTAGGTGCTACCTCACTATCTGCAATGGTTCAGATCTCTAGCCAGATAATCACTGCTATCATAAAATCACAGTTTGGGCTTACATAAATCCTTTATCACATGCTCTATCACGAATTTCTTACACTCAACCATCTCCTCTTTTGATGGCTGAGTGTTTGTCTTTTGTATAATCCATACAATCAGCGCATATTTTGTCCACTTATTTTCAAGCCACCCTATCAAGCAAGTTATCAATGCTATGATGAGTATTAGTTTCAATTTTTCTCACTCTCCTTTCTCCTGCATCCTGTCCAGCAACGTTTCTGCCTGCAGCACTGCAGTCTTCATTTCTGTTGCATCTACACCAAGCTCTCGCATCTTCTCTTCCAGTTGGACCGGCTCATGGTCTTTCTTGTGGTACTGCTGATATATACTCTCTGCAGCATGGAGTCCGTACCGGTAATAGCATTTCACTGCCAGCTCCGGTGTGATGATTCCTTTTCCTTTTACAGTGCATTTACTCTTGTCTCTGTAAGTAAAAAATATTTTCCACATGATCTTTTCCTTTTTATTTCGTTGTATCAAATTTAATTTGATTTAATCAGCAAAAAAAATATAATCTAATGGGATTTTATATATCGCCGCCAATTCTTTCGCTTGTGTAATAGAGGGTTTTGATGTTCCCTTTTCCCAATTAACCAAAGTATTTTTTGATACACTCATTGCCTTTGCTGCCTCTGTTTGCGTCATTTCAGCATTTACTCTAGCGGCAGCTAAACTTATCTGTAACTTACTCACTTACTTATTGCTCCTTTCCTTTTGTTGTCCTTATAGTATATCAAATTAAATTTGATGTCAATACTAAAATCCAATTTATTTTGTTTTTTTGTTGACTGTGATAAAATTTAATTGTATTATCAATATATAAGGAGGAAATAAAAATGGTTAAAGATAAGCAAAAAGCTATTTTTTCAGAAAACCTTAATTCTTATATCGCAAAAAGTGAAAAGACACAGCTTGAAATTGCCAAATCAATTGGCGTATCTCCTCAAACCTTTAATACATGGTGCAAAGGAGTAGCCATTCCTCGAATGGGAAAAGTACAAGCTTTGGCTGATTACTTTAATATAAATAAGTCTGATTTAATAGAAGATAAGAAATTAAATATAGATACTGTGCCAATAGAATCCGGCTACACTATCCCAGTACTCGGTCGTGTGGCTGCTGGATATGGGAAAGAAGCTGTTGAGGAAGTGATCGGTCAAATAGAGATTTCTCCCACTTTAGCTGCAAAGGGTGATTACTTCGGTCTGCTGATTAAGGGTGACAGCATGATACCTACTCTGTATGATGGTGATACCGTTATCGTACAACGTGTCGATGATGCCGAATCAGGTGATCTTGTGATTGCTCTCGTCAATGGACATGATGCAACTTGCAAACGATTGCAGAAATATGCAGAAGGGATTGCTCTCATACCACAGAATCCTGTATATGAGCCTATGCGTTTTACTGAATCAGAAATAGATACTACCCCAGTTAAGATACTTGGTAAAGTCATTGAAATGAGAAGAAAATTTTAAGATAGAATCTCTTTCATCGGTTCTTAGATGTTCTCCTGGCTATCTTATGGGCTGGAGCGTGCCGATGAACTTATTGAACTGGGCTACACAATAAAAAGGGAAGAACTGAAAGAGGCGTAAGGTATACTATCAGACAAAATATTATAGAATTTAAATAAGGGAGGTATTTTATATGTCTTTTCTATCTAAGTTATTTTCTCGAAAAGAAAAAATTAATTGGGATAATTATAATGGATACATTGAAAGGCCTTGTGTTTCAATAGATCTTTTCAACACTGCCGAGCCTAATCCATATATTGGTAGTGAAATTCCGATTGTAAAAAATCAAAAGGAAATGCTGCATCGAACAGAATACACTAATACTCTAAATCCAGATAAAACAATACATCGCTATCGCAAAGATATACTTTATTATCCTATTTTGTTTGAAACACAAACCGAATATTTGCGTATACTAGAAAAATTGAACACTATCATTAAGCAACTAGAATTAGATCGTAAATATATAATTCCAATTAATAAAATATGTTTTACCCCTGATCTGCCAAAATCACTGCCGCCCTCACTCATTATTTTTGATGACGAAAAGAAGATATTCGATTTCTTTTATAGGGATAAATCAAGTTTTTTATGTGTTGATATATATTTCGATTTACTCGGAAATATGACAAAGGCATGTGTGAAAAACTATTTAAATGAACATATAAAAGAAAATTTTAGACTATATAAAGCAGGATTCGATTTATTCAAAATTACTGTCAATGACCAAGTTACATATCAACGAGGGAAATAATTATTAGTTTAATTGCGCCGGCGCAAATTAAAAGCCACCCTGCAGCTACCAACACCAAGGCGATGTAACCTGTACTCCGAAGAGTATAAGTCCCAGACAATTTTAAGTTGAAAGTTTGTTTTATTTTTAACATGAATACTTGACAAGACTAATTCATATGCTAAAATGTAGCTAATTAGCGAATGACTGCTGTGCGGTTGCGAATTAGTCTTGGATTTTTCCAAGGCTTTTTTTGCGTTATTATAACATTTTGCCAACATTGGCAAAATGGTTCTGATGCTACCAACATCAGAACACATAACCTGTACTCCAAAGAGTATACAGTCCAGACAATTTTTAAAATCAAATATTGACACCGATATACATTTTCTGTATATTTTAAATGGAACGTACTTCGGTGTCTTTCGAGCCCGGAGTCTTTTAAAGACAATGCCGTTGACCGGCACTATAGAAGACATGATCTTAAAAGACCTCCTCGTGAGGTCTTTTATGTTATATATAAGCCATTTTGTTGGCTTCAACAAAATGGTTGCATATGTGGCTAAAAGTACAAAAAAGTATCAAAAAGTACAACTTTTATCACAAAAATGTATTGACAGATAAACTTTTTGCATATATTATAAATGTGTAAAAAAGTTTACACGTTAATAGTGCTCTAGGTTGTACGTCTCTCAACATATGGGAATGACCGAACCCTAGAGCTTTTTTATTACTATTTAGGAGGTAAACTGTATGAAAACTGCAATTCTTGTTGACGGTGGTTTCTACCGTCGAAGAGCTCAGGCAGTGTTTGGTGACCAAACTGCACAGCAACGTGCTATTGAATTATCAGAATACTGCAAGCGGCATCTGAGGATGCACGGTGAACATAGTGACCTATATCGCATATTTTACTATGACTGTGCCCCATCTAATAAAAGGATATTCCACCCATTTAAACAACAACAGGTTGATCTTGGCAAAACAGAGCTTTATGCTTGGACAACTCAATTTTTAAATGAACTAAAAAAGAAACGTAAGTTTGCAATAAGATTAGGAAAACTTGCTGAAGAACAAGCTCATTACATAATTCGCCCTGATATGGTAAAGAAACTCTGCAATGGTCGTCTAAAATTTGAAGATTTAACAGAAGATGATTTTTGTTTAGAAATCGACCAAAAAGGTGTTGATATGAAAATAGGACTTGATATAGCCTCAATGGCTTATAAGCATCAGGTCGATCAAATTGTACTCATATCTGGAGACAGTGATTTTGTTTCGGCTGCCAAACTCGCACGTCGTGAAGGTGTCGACTTTATTCTTGATCCGCTTGGTGCACCAATAAAGCCAGACCTCTTTGAGCATATAGATGGCTTACGTACATGCGACAAGGCATATACCACTCATACTAAAAAATAATAAATAATCGCCCTGGCGCTACCAACACCAAGGCGATGTAACCTGTACTCCGAAGAGTATAATAGGTCCAGACAACCATATTATACCTTTCGGAACACCATCTGTCAAAGGATAGGTGTTATTTTTGTACCTTTTTGCATATATTTTTAGAAAGGATAGGTGTAATATGGAAAAGCTACGCACTGGTGCTCTGTATATCAGAGTCTCAACAGACAAACAGGAAGAGCTATCTCCTGATGCGCAGCGCAGACTTCTTTTGGAATATGCTGCCAAAAATAATATCATACTGTCAAACGAATACATATTTGAGGAAGATGGCATAAGCGGACGTAAAGCAGATAAACGGCCAAACTTTCAACGTATGATAGGACTTGCCAAATCAAAAGAACATCCCTTTGATGTTATACTTGTGTGGAAGTTCTCTCGTTTTGCACGAAATCAGGAGGAATCAATTGTATATAAATCATTGCTTCGTAAAAATAATGTAGAGGTTATTAGTGTATCTGAGCCTCTTGTTGACGGTCCTTTTGGTACACTTATTGAAAGGATCATAGAATGGATGGATGAATATTACTCTATCCGTCTTTCCGGTGAAGTCACCAGAGGTATGACTGAAAATGCTATGCGCGGTAATTTTCAGGCAAGTCCACCCCTCGGATATTCTATTACGGCACACAAAGCAACTCCTGTTATTGTGGAATCAGAGGCTGAAATAGTCCGTATGATTTTCAATCTATACACTGAGCAGGGTTATTCTATCATTGAGATCACACGTCAGCTCAATGCTCTTGGATATAAAACGCGGGCCGGTAAGTCTTTTGAAAACAGGGGAATCAAATACATATTGACCAATGAAGTATATACCGGTAAATCTGTTTGGAATAAAAGGGATTCTTCATCACGTCCAAAAGACAAGACCGAATGGATTATTGCCGACGGAGCACATGAACCGATTATATCTCCTGAACAGTTTCAAAGGGCAAAAGTCCGGCTTGAGTCAAATTATCGCCCACGATATGCGAAACCAAGTGGCGTATGCTCTCACTGGTTGTCCGGTATTGTCAAATGTTCTGCTTGTGGCCGATCGCTATCTATTTCTCTTGCAGGTGCCAATAAACAAGGCAAACGGTACATTTACCTGCAGTGCTATGGATATTTGAAAGGAAAATGTAATGTTTCACATGCTATATCAGAAAAGAAAATAGTTCCTATGGTTCTATCAGCATTAAAAGATGCTATTAGCTCTGAAAATCTATCGTTCAAGGTTATTAATACGGATTCTCAAAGTAACTATCCTGCAGCTATTGATATTTATCAGAATCAATTGGATGAACTCGCAAAGAAAGAAAAACGTATTAAAATGGCTTATATGGATGGAATCGATACTATCGAAGAGTATCGTAAAAATAAAGAACTGCTTCTGGAAGAGAGAAACAGTATACAGAGTCGCATAAATGCACTCCCGAAACCTGTTGCAAAATCAGACACCACTGCTGCACTCCGCAGCAAAATCAAAACAGTATACGATAGTCTGCTCAATGAAGATCTCTCTATGCAGACACGCAATGATTTATTGAAATCCGTAGTGGAAAAAATCGTGTTTAATAAAAAAGAGTCCACTATTGATGTTTACTTTTATACCTCCAACCCCTTGTAAATACTGGGGTTGGAGAGAGTTTATACGCAAACGCAATCTGGTCATCCAGCTCGGACAGGAAACCTTCTGTCCGTCACAGTACTGCGTCAGAATCGGCTGCTTCACATTAGGTCTCGACAGATAGTTTTCAAACATTTCATTTACTATCAGCGAGATATTATCATATATATTTCTGCCATAGATGAATTTGTGGTCATATGCCGTGGACGAAGTGATATTAAAATTATAGCCCTTTCCGCGATAAAACTCCGTGTATATCCTGTTTAACGTAAATGACATAATCGCAAGCACATTTGCCCTTATAGTGGCATCAGGCCAGGTCGCATATATCTCACTGGAAGCTACATTTTTGATGTAATCCTTATATCTGACATAATAATTTGCCGCTGTGGAATCCGATGGTGCCCCATCATGCACAATAACATATTCCGGAATCACAACACGATTAAGTACAATCTCACCGGTTTCAGCAACCGGCATAATCTCCGGCTCAGGTATCTTGGCAGGATAATCACCGTAAAGTGTATGTGCCGGAATAACAATATTGTCCACATCATTTCCCGGTGCATCAAGTACTTCCAGCTCAATATCCTGTATGGAAAGTCTGTCGGGCATCACCTCAACGCCCGAAACCGTGATATTTCTGTATCCGTTAGCTGAAACAGTTACCGTCACCTCCGAATACGGCTGTGACTCACTGGGCGACATAGAATACTCAAGTGGCGGAGTGGCAATCTCAACTGCCTCTATGCTTCCCGATTCGTTGGTGTCAGTCTCCTCTATCTTTCCCTGCGGATCCCCGGAATAGCTGACTGATACCCTTGCATCCGCAACCGGCGTCCCCATGTTTTTCTGTCGTACTCTCACCTGAAGCCGCCCCTCATCAATTGACTCCTGTTGTAAAATGTGCAGATTTTTCATGAATATTATTACCTTAATATCTTTTTACAATAATATGCACAAAGTGCAACGCATATGATATAATGAGCGTAGGCAACGAGCAGTGCCAAATTGAAAATATATAAAAATGCCAGCTTGCTGAGCACTTTTTATATATTTTTAATTTGATAGGGCGACTGCCCGTACATTCAGGAAAATCTCAAATTTTTCTGACTTGCACTACATACAATACACTTACTAAGGTGGTTGGGGGACGTGCTCTCATCTGATCCGAGTCTTACGGAAAGGATGATTATTATGGTTTCTTGGAACGACTTATTTACTTTCGTTATCATGCTGGTAGCGATTCTGACATACATAGATACTCACAGAAAACATAAGAAATAGCCGTCCTGCCTCTGGTAAAGTCTGGGAACGGCTATCTCTTACGATAACTTATTAACTTAATTTGCCGGATCAGGTGAAGTGCACTCACCTACCGACTGCCTTACTAAGTGTATTATATGTCACTTAGCAGCATTTGTCAATTTTATTAATATTCAGGAGGAAAATTATGCATACATTTCAACCATATCCCATCGACATGCTCGATATCAATCCATTCACCAAGCTCAGTAAGGAGTGGGCTCTCGTGACAGCCGGCGACAAGGAAAAATCAAACACCATGACCGTTTCATGGGGTGGAACCGGTGTCCTCTGGGGCAAAAATGTCGTATTTATTTTTATCAGGGAATCCAGATATACTAAGAATTTCATAGACAATGGTGAGTTTTTCTCACTTTCTTTCCTAAGCGAGAAATACCGCGATGCCTTAAAATACTGTGGTGCTCACTCTGGACGTGGCGAAGACAAATGGTCAAAGGCCGGTCTGACTCCTGCTACACGCCATGGCATCCCATATCCGGACGAGGCAAATCTCGTATTCCTCTGCCGTAAGATGGCTGCTGTGCCTATTGAAGAGGCTTCATTTACAGACAAAGCCATTATGCGTCAATGGTACGGCGATCACGATATGCACACTATGTATGTTGGTGAAATTATTGAGGTTGCGGCTCGCTAATTTTATGACAATACTACGGAATGAGGTCTGCATATGTATGTGTTTGTGCGCTCAGTACTACGGGACGAGAAGAACCATAACATATATTTATGCGCTTAAAACTACGTGACTAAGATAATTCTAACAATATTTAAGTCACTTCGTAATCGCTTATAAATACATATTAGGGTTCTTCTCGTCCCTTTCTCTTTGGCAATATATATAGATTAACGACAGCCGGTACTCATAGCTTCAATGGCCACGGCACCACCGCGCACAACCGAGATATGCTTGTACTGTGACTTGAGCAGGGCTATAAGATCATCATTGCGGTGCTCTGTGAGCTTGCACTCTAAGATCACGCTGTCGGCATTCTTGTCCACCACGTCAATATTAAAAACCTGCGCTGTCTGGAAGATATCGGTGATTTCCTCGCGGGTAAGCTTTGATACCCTGACATAGAGTATTTCCTTCATATGCAGAGGCACATCAGTCAGGTCAATAACCTTGATGACCTCGACCATTCTGTTGAGCTGCTTTTTTATCTGCTCAAAGGTAATATCATCGCTTGTAACGCAAATAGTCATTCTGGAAATAGTCTCATCCTCTGTGGTTCCAACCGTAAGAGACTGTAAATTGTAGGATTTTGCAGAGAAAAGTCCTGAAACCTTTGCTAAAACACCGACCTCATTCTCCACATAAAGTGCAATCCATCTGTTTTTCATTTCAATATTATTCATCTTCTGCACCTCCTACTTTAAAATCATTTCGCTCATAGGATTTCCGCTCTTGACCATTGGAAGAACAATCTCATCCGTAGCTATCATAAACTCAATAATTACAGGTACATCCTTATATTTCTTTGCCTCTGCAAAGGCTGCATCGATATCCTCTTCCTTTTCCACGCGGATTCCGTGTCCACCATAGCTTTCAACAAGCTTGATAAAATCCGGTGTGTATGGCGGACATGCCTCATTTGGTCCCTTGCACTCAGCCGGACAGCCCTTTCTTCTTCGAAGGCAGGTTGCAGAATAACGCTTGCCATAAAAAAGCTGCTGCATCTGGCGCACCATGCCCAGATAGTAGTTGTTGAGCACGCATATGGTCACTCCTGCTCCCTGTACAACTGAGGTGGCAAGCTCCTGTATATTCATCTGAAGTCCACCGTCACCGCTTATGCATACAACATCCTTGTCAGGATTTGCAATCTTTGCACCTATTGCTGCCGGAAGACCAAAGCCCATGGTTCCAAGACCTCCCGATGTAAGAAGCTGGCTGTTGCTGTCAAGCTCTAAGTACTGTGTAGCCCACATCTGATGCTGACCTACATCTGTAACGTAGATTGCATCTTTATAGTTCTTATTGATATGCTCCATAATCATCTGAGGTGTCATGCCCTTGTCTCTTCTCATGCCAAGAGGATTTTCCTCATCCCATGCCTTAATCTGCTTCTGCCACTCAGCAGTCTTTTTCGGCTCAGCCCACTCGTTTAACTTGTCGAGTGCCACATTGGCATCTGCAACGATAGGCACATCAACCACTACATTTCTTGAAATAGATGCAGTATCCACATCAATATGTACAATCTTTGCCTTTGGAGCGAACTCATTTAAGTCACCGGTTATTCTGTCATTAAATCGTGTACCTATTGAAAAAAGTAAATCACACTCACTGACTGCCTTGTTTGCCGCATATTTGCCATGCATACCACAGTTTCCCACATAAAGCGGATGGGTGGTCGGTATAGCGCCCTTACCCATTATTGTGGTGACAACAGGCACATTCTCTGCCTCCACAAAACGGCGCAGGTTTTCATTGGCTCTTGCAACATTTATACCACCTCCTGCAAGGATAAGCGGCTTTTTGGCGCTCTTTAACATCTTGTAGGCGCGCTTAAGCTGTCCGACATGTACTGTATCATTTACACGATAGCCTCTGATTTCCACCTTGTCCGGATACTCTGCCGGACCGGATGCAGTCTGTATATCCTTTGGCAGGTCAATCAGTACAGGACCCGGCTTTCCGGTCCTTGCAATATGAAATGCCATCTTTATGATTTTTCCAAGGTCCTTTCTGTCACGGACTGTAACAGAATACTTTGTGATATTTCTGGTGATTCCGACTATATCCACTTCCTGAAAGGCATCATTTCCGATAAGTGGAAGCGGTACCTGTCCTGTAAAGCACACAAGTGGCACATTGTCATAATGCGCATCTGCAAGACCTGTAACTGTGTTGGTAGCACCTGGACCGCTTGTCACAAGGCAGACACCCACCTTGCCTGTAGACTTGGCATAGCCCTCAGCCTCATGAATCAGGCCCTGCTCATGTCTCGGCAGAACCAGATTGATTGAATTAGTCTTGTATAACTCATCGAATAAATCTGTAACTGTTCCTCCCGGATAGGCAAAAATAGTATCTACGCCTTCCTCCTCCAATGCTTTTACAAATAATTTTCTTCCTGTGATGTCCATACTGCTGTCATCCTCGTTTCTATTTTACGTTTCTATTTTAATAGTTTATTTTACTTTCTCATATCGAAGGAAATAAAACTCCAAATCAAAGTATGTCTGCTCTTCGCTGTCTCCCGTAATCTGCCACTCAGGCTTCTCGTCAAGATTTGGAAAATATGCATCCGCATCATACTCGAAGTCCACCTTTGTGATGTGGGCTACATCGCATTCATCCACGAGCTGCTCATAAATTTTCTGTCCACCAATGATATAAATATCCTCAGAATTGTATTTTTCAAGCTCCTTGTGAAGCTCATCAAGTGAGTGAACCACGACAGCGCCCTCCACCTCATAGGATGGGTTATGTGTGAGCACTATGTTGGTTCTGTTCTTAAGAGGTCTGCTGTTTGGAAAGCTCTCAAGTGTCTTTCTGCCCATGACTACAACCTTTCCTGTAGTCATCTCGCGGAAAAACTTCTGATCCATAGGTATCCGAACGAGCAACTGGTTGTTTTTTCCAATTGCCCAGTTATTGTCAACTGCTGCTATTAAATTCATGATTTTCTCCCTGTTGTAATCGTTGCTGTTCACACAAAGTAGTGAACAATGACCTTCTTATAACTGCTTCATATCCACATTCTTTAAACCGCAATAGGTATATCCTTAATCTGCTCACCTGTCACATAGTCTGTTATCTTGATATCATCCGTCGTAAACTGATAGAAATCCTTTATGTCAGGATTGAGCCAGAACTTTGGAGCATCGTACTGTGGTCTCTCAATCAGCTCCTTCACGATTGGCACATGCCTGTCGTAAATGTGTGCATCTGCAATCACGTGCACCAGCTCTCCGACTCTCATATCACACACCTGCGCCAGCATATGCATAAGCACCGCATACTGGCATACATTCCAATTGTTCGCCGCAAGCACATCCTGTGAGCGCTGGTTTAAGATACCATTTAATGTGAGCCTGTCATCACCCTTTTTCTGTGTCACGTTGAATGTCATGCTGTATGCGCACGGATACAGATTCATCTCATGCAGATCCTGATGCACATATATATTGGTAAGTATTCTCCTTGAAAAAGGTGTATGCTTCAAATCATAAATGACTCTGTCCACCTGATCCATCATGCCTTCCTTATACTGATGCTTTACACCAAGCTGATATCCGTAGGCCTTGCCGATTGAACCATCCTCATCTGCCCACTCATCCCACACATGGCTTTTTAAATCATGGATATTGTTGGATTTCTTCTGCCATATCCAAAGAAGCTCATCCGTTGCACTCTTGATATATGTCTTTCTTAAAGTAATAGCCGGAAACTCCTTTGACAAATCATATCTGTTGACGACACCAAACTTCTTTATTGTATAGGCGCTTGTGCCATCCTCCCAGTGGGGACGCACCAGCTCTCCCTCAGTGCTTGTGCCATTTTCCAGAATATCCTGACACATCGCTACAAAAACTTTATCTGCATAACTCATATTATCTGCTCCCTAACCATAAGTATTCAACCGATACAATTACCCGTTTACTGTCTATTGTATCTAATTATCAATTTTTTTTCAATATATTCAATGTGCAAATTCAAATGATTTTTTTAGCTTTTTTCTTCATAAATTATTTAAGTTTTTTATTATTCTTTTCGATTAAGGACACAATTTGGACAAATTTATTTAGTATAGTAATACTCGTAAAGGAGATACACCTTTACAAATTCCCTTTTTTAAACATTTTTTCATAAACTAAACTCCTCGAAAAGAAGCCGCTTCCCTCGGCTTCTTTTCATGTTATGGGGGTTTACATTTCAGGCTTTTTCCCATATTATGATTAAAGGATCAAAAGGTAGAGTCAGATTACGCGAATGCGTAGCATGCAGTAATCTGATTAATCATAAATGAGGAGATTCACAATCACATGAAATTTTTTCTCGCACCGATGCAAGGGCTGACCGGATATACAGTAAGAAACGCATTCCACCACCATTTTGACTACATAGACAAATACTACACACCGTTCATCCCTGCCGCAAAGCGCATGAATGCCAAGATAAAAAGAGACATAGACCCGGTAAACAACGACGGAATCACTCTCATACCGCAGGCCATGTCTATAGTGGCAGACGAGGTCATCGACCTGCACAGGCAGCTTGTTCCTTACGGATATGATGAGATAAATGTAAATCTCGGCTGTCCGTCAGGCACCGTCGTATCCAAGAAACGAGGCTCCGGCATACTCGCATATCCTGATATGCTGGATAGCTTCCTCGATGAGCTGTATACAAAAGCTGATTTTCCTGTTTCAATAAAAACCCGCGTGGGCTTTAACGATGATGAGCTATGGCCCAAGCTTATCGAAATATACAGTAAATATCCGATAAGTGAGCTTACCGTGCATCCGAGAGTCCAGAAGGATTTTTATAAAAATACGCCTCGCATGGATGACTTCGCCCTCGCCATGCAGAAAATAAATCCTGATAAAACCATACTCTGCTACAACGGAGATATCACTGATACTAACAGTTTCAAGGCACTAACCGACTGCTTCCCTGATATTGATGAAATCATGATAGGCCGCGGACTGTTTGCAAATCCTGCTCTTATCGCAGAGCTTAAAGGTATAAGCATGGATAAAGCCGAGCTTCGCGAGCGCTTAAAGAACTGGCATGATGAGATTTTATCCGGTTATCTGTCCATCTTTTCCGGTGAAAAGGATGCCATTTTCCGCATGAAGGAAATCTGGGCATATATGCATGGGCTGTTTTCTGACTCTGAAAAGCTCTGGAAGAAAATAAAAAAATGCCAGACGCTTAATGACTATAAGTCAATCGTTCGAATGGCATTTGATGCTTTTTAAAATATAAACACTTTACTTTCTTGCAATTCTGTGAAGCTGTGGCCTTATGGTGATATCTGTCATCACAAGGCCTTCTCTTTGCCCCAAAACATAAAGCACTGCGTCTGCAACCTCATTTGGCTGTATTCTTGCAGCTTCATTTTCATCCACTGTAAAATCAGCATTCCTGTACAGATTGGTGTCGGTCATATCAGGCTCTAAATTTACCACACGCACACCGTACTTTCTCGCCTCCTCAAAC
>ERZ1106963.705-NODE-705-length-46254-cov-18.076712_pt1 | contig 46254 bp, 43 predicted proteins | sample MGYA00403681_ERZ1106963 | MGnify/ENA primary metagenome ERZ1106963 (study PRJEB35170, sample SAMEA104062407) | human gut metagenome | biome: human gut; feature: human-associated habitat; material: faeces | place: Denmark | collected 2012-05-03 ...
AGTCGATAGAGTTTAATTTCCCAATATATCGGGATGGTCAAGAGGTAAGGCGGCTTTTGTGGGAAAAAGGTAATACCGTTGAGACGGTATGCTTATTGTCCAAACTCAAAAGTGATCAACATATCGAGGTTGAGCTGAAAACGGACGAGCTTGATCTGACCTCTGCGGAAAGCAAGGCTACCTATGATGAGATCAAGGCTTATGTCAAGGAGCATACGGGCTTGACGGTATCTTCTCTGAATATCGCACAGATTAAACAGAAATATGGTATTATTGAGAGGGAGAATTACAACAAGGCTAAGACTGCGGATTCAAGACAGCCTAAATGTACTAAGGAGAAGGAAGAGGCTATTGTGGAGGCTTTGAAGTTTTTTAAAATGATAAAGTAAAGGTTCAGCCGACTGCGAGATGTCTTGCAGTCGGCTGATTCAGCATTTATGGCTAATTTGTTTAACCACCTGTTGCTTTTATCTTCGCAGCTTAACTGTAACACAAGTTCGACTTTTTTGCTACTTTTTGTAAGTTGTCACGCTTCTATTGTAAACCTACACAATTACAGCTGTTTATATAAAAAATAGAGTTGATTTTTTCTTAGCTATGTGTTATACTATATAAATATTATAAATACTTGTATTAATCCTATTCAATGGAGGATGCATATGAATATAAAGTTAGAAAACATCGGTATAGTAAAAGATTCAAGCATCAAATTAGATGGACTCACAGTGATTACAGGCAATAATAATTCTGGAAAGACAACTGTTGGTAAAGTGATATACTCTTTAATAGATGCCGTTTCTAATCTATCATCTAAATCACAAAAAGATAGAACTATTTACATTAATAATGTGCTTAGTGAAGTGCAGGAAACGCTTGAGATGTTCAGAATGCCTAGAAGAGTTAACAACGAATTAAAATCAGGAATATTCAAAGAAGGCTCTGCTATTTACTATTTATTATATGAATTTAATTTTACGCCAAGGGGATATTTTATTCGTGAGGGTAATATTGATATTGAAGATTTTTCGCATGCTTTAAGAAAAGAATTAGATGAAATTAATGTAGATGAAATTGACGAAAGCTCTGAATTAGTTCGCTATTATAGCAGATTTGCTGTTAGAAATGACGATTACGATGGATTGAAGAACAAATTAAATAAACAAATAGAAAAAGCAATTAGTATACTCGAAAAAATGTTTGAAGATTTAAAAAGAGATCCAGAGCTTATTGATTATGCGCGTGAAAGTATCAATCAAACGTTAAGAGTAGAGTTTTCTAAGCAGATTCAGCCTGTTATAAGAAATGTTGAAAATTCAAGAATTGAAGTCTCAGATAATGACACAATTATGTTTGCATTTAATATTGCCGACAATAACTTGGTTAATGATGGAAATCCAGTTTTTTCTGATGTTCCTTATAAAAAGGCTTTTTTTATTGACAATCCCTTTGTGTTGGATTCACCTCCTTTTCGAAGAATATATGTATCACATGATATAGAAAGTAATTCAATATTGGATTATAGTAGGATTCTTCCTCATGAAGCTAAGTTAAGTTATGCATTAAAAGGCAGAAGAAAAACAACAGTATTTGAGGAAACTGTAATCAATCATGGATTGGCGGAAATAAAGGAAAAAATCAACGAAGTAATATCCGGTGACTTTGAATTTAATTCAGATGGTGATTTCTATGTCAAAGACGGAAAAAAACTTCACTTTACTAACTTAGCAACAGGCTCTAAAATGTTTTCAATATTAAAGATGTTAGTTGATAAAGGCGAAGTTGATGAAAGTACGCTGCTAGTTTTGGACGAACCAGAAGCTCATTTGCATCCAAGTTGGCAAAATAAATTTGCTGAAATTATTGTTTTGTTGGTAAAATACCTTAATACTGGTATTCTCCTGACAAGTCATAGTCCAAATTTTGTTTTAGCAATAGATGCATATATGCGTAAATATGATGTTATAAATAAAACAAATTATTATCAGACTAATCATTTGGAAGACAATTTAGTTGAATATAAAAATGTTAATGATGATTTAGGACAAATATATGCTGATTTTATGCAGTATTTGTCGGAGATGAAAGTTTTAAGAGATCAGTACTATTATAATCTGGGTGAAAATCATGCTAACTAAAAATATTGATAAATTTGCCAGGGAAAATTGGCTGTGCGAAAGATATTATAATACAATAACAAAAATTTCAGATCCTGGAAACGGTAATTCTTTAGTTACGAGCTCCCAAAAAATGTTTTGGTTTGATCATATTTCCGATGATTTGTATACATGTCAAAATAATATACCAACTTCTGCCGATGGAATTATTATTACAGAACGCATGATTTATTTTGTTGAGTTTAAATCAGGATTTAAGAAAAAAATTACCACTAAAAATTTAGATGAAAAAAAAGCTTCTTGCCCCTATAAAAATGCTATCTGTGAAGATTACTGGAAATTATTTTTCAAAAAACAAAATAAGGAAACAGAACAATTAATTGATTCTATTCGAGACAAAGCTATAGAAAGTTATATTACACTTGAAAAAAGGTTGGTTCCACAATTCATTGATTTAGACGCATCTCAAAAATATAGATTAGTATTCGTTGTCGTAATTGATGAAAATGAAATTGAAAATATGGAAGCTACACTAGGTGATTTATGTTCCAAGGATTCAATTTCAAATAATTGTTTTAGTGATATTCGTAAATCATTGCAGCGTTGTATGAATCAAAAAGATGTTTGTGGAAATGATTATTATTATGATGAAGTAAGGGTAATGTCAACCTCAGATTTCGTTTCGTTCATCAACAGTAATTGTATTTTAATATATAGCAATCCATAAAAACATCCTTACAAACTTTGCCATTGACTCCTTTTTAATCTGTTTTTATGTCTTGCTATAGTTGATTTTTAACTGTATGGAGATATGTTCTCACATAATTGTTTTTATTATATAATCAGCCCATCAACCTATGTGAAATACAAGTTGATGGGCTGATTATATAATGCGCCTGTTAAACTATATCTTGTCTGTAATACTTCGATTATTTTTACACCAGAAACGAAAGTAATGTAGTAAGTTTTCTTGGCGATTATGATATTTATTTTGTATGTGACGGATATGACAGCCACAATAAGCTTGAAAAAATTACAAGATGTTGGCTGCCGAACTCATGGAAGCCTAAAGTTCGTGGAGACTTTGCCTACAAACAAATCGAGTATTTCTACATCAGTAGATACGAATGGAATAAATCTCATAAATATAAGTTTTACATAATAGAATGCCTCTTTGTAATCTCGGGTTGTAATTTTTGAAATGTTTATTAACAAACATGAGCACGAAATGTTTATAGAATCTCCAAAAATCCCCCAATAAATCCCGCAGGATACATAAATTTCTTCTCACCCATATCAAACCTGACAGTAACAAATTTTCCGTCAAACTTAACAACAGTACCGTCCTTGAAAACCTTATGATAAACCTTCATACCCACAGTGACCTCAGGAGCCTTGACATCAGGCTCCTTTTTTATTGGCGCAGGCTTTGGTTTTTCGGGTTCGGGCGATTTTATGCCGAACTGCACCGTAACGGACTGCGGCTTTGCAGCTGTCGGAGTTGGTCTGGAAGCGGGTTCGAATGGCTCGGGAATATTCTCTTCACGCTCATCGGCATCCATACTTGCCTGCTGATTGTAGAAAAGGCGGTTGTATTCTTCCCTGCGGATAGATGTGTCCCAGCCGCCGATCTCGTCCTCATCATGAGCATCAATTCCCGTATAAACAAGGCTTGCGTCCTCGTAACGCTTGAACTGATAAATAGCCTGATTCATCAGATTTGAATTGAAAAGTCCCATTGTGCAGAGCATTTCAAAATCTTTGACATCAAGTCCCGTCACCTTTTTGAAAAGCTGCGGAGAGATTTCGGTGATAACGTCCTTCAGACACTTTTCACGCTCGTCTGTCAGATACATAAATATCGGCACACGAGTCGCAAATTTTATGAGCTTTTCTTGTATCTGCTTGCGCAGGGATTTGCTTTCTTTTTCGTCCTCGGTGAGCTGCTTTTTCTCCTTGGGAGTGAGCTGTTCATCGTCTTCCTTTTTAGCTTTTTTGACAGCCTCGGACTTGTTGATTATGGTTTCAATATCGGAATTAAGGCTTCTGAAACCTTCAATGCGCATAAGTGCGTCAAGTGCTTCCTTGTTCTCGGTAAGGCGTTTCAGAGTGTAATTGTCAACATTTACAAGCAGTGCGGATTCCCAGCGGCGTGCAAGGAGCGTTGCCGATGTTCCTGCCATTGCAATGTCAAGAACGTCCTGTGCGTTTATTGCTTTCATACTTGAACCGTCATAAGCAAGCACAGGCAAAAAGCTGATAAACTCTGAAACATTCTTTTCAGGGTCAGCCTCGTCAACATTCAGGCGGCAGGAATAATCGGATATCTGACGCAGCGCTCTGTCAAGAGCAAAGTCGAAAACATAGCATTCCTGCTTCATTATTTCCGTTTCACCCTTGTCATTTTTTACCGTCCACTGGGACTGTACTCTGAATGCAGCCTGAAAATATGTTTCGGGACTTTTCAGATTTCGGAGCATAAATATGCCCGTCCAAGGCTTTACGGTAATACCCGTAGTCAGCTTGCCGCAGGTCAGCGTTATGGTTTTTGTTTCAAGAGGATTGCCCATAGAGCTGATAACAGGCTTGACAGCATCAAGTCCGATTCCTGCTTTTGTGCCTGCGCAGACATTTATCTTGTAATCGTGATAAAAGGTGTTCTGTTTCTGCTGTAAAAGATTGTACATAGCAAAGCAGGAGGACACGTTCGGCAGGAACCATATTGTATGGGACAGCACATTCAGCAGACGTGTATCGGAATAGGGCATAGGGGGACGCTTGTCCTGTCCAAGCTTAAGATCGTCAATGCTGGAGGGGAGAAAATCGCCGCTGATAAGCTTCAGCCACTTCTGCACTTCATTTTCATATACGAATCTTGCCTCTTCGCCCTTTCCCTTTGCGGAGAAGAACACATTCAGGTCAAACTCGTCAAATTCGCCCTGCAATGCTACCTGACGAATTTCGTCGGGCATTTTGTATGTCATCATAACCATTCGAGGCAGGGAAATATATGGATTGTTTGCACCTACCCACGCATATTTTTCACGCTGTTCATCGGAATATGTCCAGTTGAATATCTGCTCCTCGATAAATTCACCGCTGTTTATAGCACGGAAAGGCGTTCCCGACAGATAGAGATAATAGCTTGTGGAAATGGGCAGGAAGGTTTCGTTATATGCGTTTCCCGCTTCTTCCGTCTGATATTTTTCTGCATCAAAATCCGCTTCGGCTTCTTCATCGGGATTTTCAAAGAGCTTTTTCACATTCTCACGCCATGCGCCGAAATGATACTCGTCAAAGATAACTATATCCCATACTTCGGTATGTATAAACTCATTTTTCGCCTTGATACCGCCGTTTTCATTGGTGCCGAGCAAGTCCTGAAACGAACCGAAAACAACGATAGGCTTTGATTTATCCGCATTTCTGAAAGCACGGTCAATATCAATATTATTGTTCTTTGCGTCCTTGTTGGAGATGAACTGCCAGCCTTCAAAATCAACGTGGGTCTGTAAATCCTCGTGCCATGCGGATTCAACGGCAGGTTTGAAGGTCAGCACAAGAACACGCTTAAAATTCATCTTTTTGCATAGCTGATATGCCGCAAATGTCTTGCCGAAACGCATTTTTGCATTCCACAGGAACTTTGGCGCTCTTGTGGGATCGTCCTTGCGTGCGCTGTCGTAATACTCCATAGTGCGCATTACGGCTCTTGTCTGTTCGGGGCGCATTTTGAAATTTTCGGTTCGCACATTGTTGAATGTTTCGCCGCTTTTCAGCTCGTTTATGGCGGCACGGACATCATTTACGGTGCAGAAAAACCATTCGTTTCTGTCCTCGCCCTCGTTAAGCTGTCTGAAACCGTTTCTTTTCAGAATAACGTGAACATCGTGGTCGGTGAAACAGGAACCGTCGGGACACATTGCGGATTCGGTGTACAGAATTTTGTAGGGAACTGCGCTTGTGTGGAGCTGTTCTCTGATACGGGTATCGGCGTCACGGTCGGTATAGCCGACTTTTATGTAACCCTTATGTGATGCAACGCCCTCAAGACAGTAGACATAAATTGTTGGTTTTACCTGCGGACGCTGTTTGAAATATTCGTTATCGGGCATTGTTGTCACCGCCTAAATCCATTGGTTTTATCAATGATTCTATAAATGAAATTTCTTCATCTGTGAGGTCGTATTTTTTGTATAGTTCTTCGTCTGTCCAAGACTTTGAGAAGTCTTGCCAAGGAACAAATTTGAAGTTCGCAATCGATAAATTCATTCCTGCTAATGTTTGTAATATTAAAAATCTTACAAATTTTGTGCGTAGATAATTATAAACATTCTTTGCCTCTTCATATGTGTTACGAGGACAAACCGTCAGATATGATTGATTGCATATTTGTTTTGGCTTTAATATTTCCATTCTGCTTAAAACTCTAAACATACCATTTTTATCGGGATTTCCTGCATGTTCACACGATAATTTTGAGATCATTGGCTTAAACAAGTTTATAGTATCTGTTGATTTTTGAATATCATTTTTATCAACGTAAGACCATCCACGACTACTTAACAGTTCGCAGTCATTATCAGAAGTTCGTTTGCTTTTTCCTTCATATGTTGATAAAAAGCCATATGGTGTTTGAGGACTGCATCCACCGGGAGAACTTAATGTTTTTTCATTAAGACTTTTAATTTTATGGATAATAGAAACCGCTTCATTTCTTCTAATAAAAATATCAAATTCATTTAAATCTCTGTATGATGTAGTTTGTATATTTTTGCATATACTTGTATAATTGCATTTACCAGAATATAGATTGTCTATTAAAAAATAGCATATGCCACCATTAACATCTACTCCTGGAAAGCAGTCTTTTGAATCAATATAATCAACAATATATTTCATATGATTGTTTTCAAGCATTATCCTTCTGAAATCATCTAATCCCACTCCGCCAGAGAACCAACGTGCAGGAATTATCATACTCATATATCTTGTTTTGGTTTTTTGCATTTGAGTTACAAATTTGTTATAAATCGGAATAGCGCCTAATCCTTTGCCAGCTTCATTAACTTTCAGTTGATATGGTGGATTGGCGATTATCACATCAAATTTCATATTAAAAATCTCCTCGGGGTTATCTACATGTATCCATTCATAAGCATGGGATTCCAAATCAACATTTCTTTTTTTTCACCTAATATGTTTTTATTTGAAATGTTACAGAATTTGCATTTGCCATTTACCCATATGTGATTTGTATTGCGATATCTGATATTGCCCTCGGAGTTGTCAAAACGGACAACGGAATATTCGCTGTCGGGATAAGCACTGCAATATAAGCTGCGTCGGGAGATAAGGCTTGTCAGCTCGGTTATGGCAATGCCGTAAATCTGATTTTTGAAAATATGCTCCATTCGTTCGTTAAGGTCGGGTATCTGATGCTCCAGACCATCCCTAAGCCGCTTTGCTATCTCACGGAGAAATACTCCCGATTTGCATGCAGGGTCAAGAAATTTTGTGTCGGGATTTGAAAAAAGCTCCTGCGGCAGCATATCAAGCATTGCATTTGCCACGGACGGCGGTGTGAAAACCTCATCACTGGACAAATTAGCAAGGCAGGAAAGAACATCGGGGTTATAAACATTATCAAAAATACTGTCAGCCATTTTCCCATAACCTCCTGTAATTGCAGACATATCTGCTTATGAGCGTGCCTTCGTCGGCTTTGTCATCAAGCAAGGTCTGTTCATTATCACGGTTCAACAGCTCGGAAAAAGTAAAATCCTGCCGCTGCATATTTGCTCCCATAATAAACGCCCATTCGGAAAAAATAATAGGAGTGTCCGTATCAATGCCGTTTTCATCAACGCACATAAGCGTCAGAGCATTACCGCATACGATATTTTTCGACAAAATAAAGCGAACGGATCTCTCGGTGTCCTCACTGTACGCTGTTTTCACAATGGACTTGTATTCTTTTCGCCATATTTTAAAAAGCCTTTCACGGCAAGCGTCAACATTATCTGCAAGTATATCCACGCCATAAATGCTGCTTACGGCAAGGAGGGAGTTTTTTTCATAGTCAATGACCGATTTTTTATATTTTTTCTTTACCACCGCAAGCTTTCGACAGAGTATCTCTGCCAAAAAATTTCCGTCCCCACAAGCAGGCTCCAAAAATCTGCTGTCAATGCGGTTGCACTCGTCGGAAACAAGGTCGCACATAGCCTTGACTTCACGCTCCGCCGTATAGACTTCGCCGTGATCCGCTACTCTTTGGCGGGATTTTATTTGTTTTTTCATAGGATCACCCATATATTGATTAAAAATCAAACGATCTGTCAATAATGTAACTGCCACGACAACATTATATCATGAATGTGAGTGAGAATCAAGTATAATTCGATACAATTTGATTGAAAGGAAAGATTTTATGGATTATACTTACGATTTTGGTACGGCTATTAAAGAAGCTCGCAAGAAAAAGAAATATACTCAGGAACGCTTGGCAGCGGCTATTGATGTAACTTATGCTTCTATCAGCAAGTATGAGAGCAATGCTATTTCACCCTCACTTGAGGTTATGTGCAAGATAGCAAATGTTCTTGGGGTATCTATGGATAAGTTGTGTGGGTTTGAAGACAGCGGAAAATTATCAATGCACCAGCTTAATTCGGAACAGGTTCAGATTCTGACCGACCTTGCAGAACTATTTCGTGATCAGAATATAAGCATTAAAAATAAATTGTCCTCCCAGCAGTATGAGATGCTTGGGAGGATTACAGAGAGTTTTGTTAAGAATAGATAGCAAAATCCCCCATGGGAAGAAATATTGGTATTTCTTCCCATGGGGGATTGTTTTTGAGAGAAACTATTCATCTCTCAAAAAAATATAATCTATTTCAGGATTCCAGTCACCTCTACTAGAAAAAGAATGACCTTCATAGTCACCATAATCCATATGACTTTCAGCTACACCTTCTGCTCCCGAAACGTTTATACACATATTACTGATTTTACTATCATCAGGTCTGTATTCTGTTGGTATGTCATTGAGCAACCGATAAGCCTCGTCCAAAGCTAATTCTTCAACTTTATTTTCTATTTCACTTACTACCTCGAATGTGTCCACATTTTCTTCATAATCATCACCATAGTATGATTTATTAGTATTTGAATCAATAATGTAATCTACATCAATTTCTTCAGCAAAATCGTCAGCATCTATGTTATCCAAATACATTTCCATAGCTGCTTCTAATTCTTCTTTAATAATAGTCACATATTTGTCCTTAATTTCTTCGTCAATAATCCAGGCTGAAGCATTGATAAATTGAATCATATCTTCAAAATCCAATTCGGATAGAATATGAGAAAATATTTCGAAGTCTCTTATAACTTTATTTACCTCGTAAAACATACATATATCTTTTTGTAATAACATTTTCAGTATATTTATAGGGTAAATTCTTTCTCTTTCAAATATTTTTACTTGATTAAGATTATATAAATAATCTGATATATACGGCTTAAATGATAAGTCTTTTATTTGGTTTGATGCAACATAGTATGTGATAAACGCAGCTTTTTGCTCATCATCGTCAAAAAAGAAATTCAATATACTTTTGTCATTAAAAAGATTTGAAAGTTTTGTCTTATATTCTTCGTCAGAGAGAAGCCTTTTCATTTGCTGAACGCTCATGCAAGTTTCTATCAATTCTTCCATTTCAGGAGTGTTTTGTTCCAAATAATTAGATAAAAAATCATTTATAGATGGATTTGACGTTGATATCATCTTAATGCCATAAACGTCTGTAATCTTTATAAAAGAGTCTAATAATCTATTAAGTGAATTTTCAAATTGATTAATACTTGTATCGATGTCAGGTAATGATTTTATCCTATGATTGAAACAATTTTTTACTAAATCAAGTCTTGCAAAATTATTGCTTAACGAATACAATGTAGTAACCAGAATTCGATCAATTTTACTTAATCTTTGTTCGTATTCGTTTTTCCATACCTTCTGTGGATTATTTAAGGTTTCAATAATATGACTTAGATACTGTTCTTTCGGGATACGGCTTATTAGTTGAGGATTGCATAAATATTCTATAATTCGTGGATTATAATTATCATGCTTAATAATCTTCCAATAATTTCTATCTGATTTAATTATTGCTCTGTATTCATAAGGGACATTATTGAAATACATATGATTATACAGTATTTTGGCTTTTTCAAGTAACGGCATATGATTCAAATCAAGTTTGTACACCTTGCATTGATTACTGTTAAATGAAGATATGAGTTCCGTTGAACGATTTGATACATCATTATATATTGTAACTCGTGAGTTCATAAGAATAATTTTTTCTTTACAGGTTTTTATGTATCTAATAAGTGCCAGAAGTTCAGTTTCCTGTGTTGACTTCATATCAAAATAAGCTTGTCCGAAGCAATCATCAAGAAGTATAACTTCCTTAACCGATCTTTCAGATAAAGATTTCTTCAATTCTGCAAGGTCAGTAACATCAGATGTATATCTAATTCTATACCCTAAGGCGGAATAGTGTAATATCAGCATTTTAGAAATTGTTGTTTTGCCAACTCCGGGATCACCAAGAATTATCAGGGCATTATTTTTTTCAAGACAACGAAGGGCTTCATCAAATGCAGATGTTTTAACAAACAGTTTTTGTTCTTCTTCAATGTTGTATAGTAGTGCCTCACAGTCAATGAAAATATTGCTCGTAAATATTTCAGATAATATGTTAGTGGAATCAAGCCATAACTTGAAATGCTTCATAAGGATCTCTTTATTTTCAGGCTTTGCAAGAAAATCATCAATCTCAATTAACGTTATGATGTTAGCAGGCGAAGCCATATAATCTGAAAAATAATTGTATATTTCAGATTTATTTTCAGCTGTTAATTCCTTTGAACAGCATACATAATATTGATTTGGGCTTAATTTTTTAATCTTTGCTACCTCATTACGAAGTCGGGATAATAATCCTGAAACCGATGTTTTAACATAGTGCTTTGCCTGAACAACTATATTATATGTAGAAGAATTATCAGTCAAATCTACTCCACCATCACGTCCCGAACCAAATCGCTGGAGATCTACATTTAGAATTTTCGACATAATATCTTGGCAAAGGTATTCAAATTCAACATCATTCAAGTTTCCGTAATTTAGCATTTTGTCACTCCTTTTGATTTGATTGTTACTTATATATAAATTATAAAACGATAGATGCTCAATGTCAAGAACCAAAAAATGAAATGGATGATCTATATAATTTTGTTTACGATAATGGATTGGCGTGGGGTGTACCCACAAAATCAATGCTTGCTAAAACCTACCCTCATTCTCTCAAGTTGAATACCCTTGCAATTCTCTCCGGTTGAAAAAATATTCTCACAAGTTGAAAACCACGCAAATACGTCATTACAACCGAATATCAGCAAAAATCGAAGCTCTGAAGGCAATTGCAGCCTTTTGAGCTTCGTTTTTTATGACCATATATAAAAAGTGACAGCATTTTTATTGAAATGACACCACCCGTTAATATAAGTGACGTCATAAAAGCTTGTTTTGACATCAAAAATGCAGGCAGAAATCAGACTTCAAACGTAAAATGACATCAAAATCATAGAAATGACACCTGTGCGATGTCAATTCCCTGTCAAAAAGGCGTCAATCGGAGAATTTTTCTTTGTGATAGAATTGAAATCAGGATAAGGGAGGTCATTTCAAACGAATTTGACATCACTTATCCGCAAGATGCTCATTTTCGGCCGAATGTGACTCTAAAAGAATACAATATATATGACAAAAGCGGAGGTACAAAATGCAGGAAAGAACCTACAAGCCCGATGGTGCTGAACACAGCATTACCATCGGCAAGACAACCTTTATTGTAAGCTCATTTACCGATGCACAGGCAACCGTTACGGCGGAGGAGCTTATCATAAAAATGCTTAAATCAAAAGTCGCAGAAGCGGCAAAGGAGGAAAAGATCGCATGATCCCTTACAACAATTCTATCATTGTCCCTGTTGATACAGGCTACGGAAACATCAAAAATTCTCTGCACTCATTCCCCATGGGAATCGCAGCATACAAGACCAACCCTGCATTTGAGGGCAGGATACTTCATATCGGAGAAATGTATTACCGCATTGGCGAGGGTCACAAGGAGTACATTCCAGACAAAACCGTTGACGAAGAATTTCGCCTTCTGACTATCGCAGCGATTTGTAATGAATGCCGCAGCTGCGGATATTATGAAGGGAACATTTATCTTGCAGTCGGCTGTCCCACTGCAATGCTTACGGTCCAGCGTGAAAGCACAAGAAAGTATTTTATGAGCAGTCCACATATCGACTGCGAGTACAATAACGTTCACTATCATCTCACCATAGTCGGCTGCTTCGTTTATCCGCAGGGATATGCTGCGGTCACGGAGCATCTTCACAATATGACAGGTGTGAACATGGTTGTTGATATCGGAAACGGCACGGCGAACATTTTGCAGATAAATAATAAAAAGCCAATAGAAGAAAAATGTGTCACCGAAAAGCTTGGCGTGAATCAGTATATGATAGCCGTGCAGAAAGCTGTAATGGCTGCATACGGCAAGAAAATTGATCCCGAAGTGGTTGAGCTTTTTATCCGAAACGGAGATACCAACATTTCCGACAATTACAAAAATATTTTCCGTGAAGAAGCAGAAAAATACTGCCGAAAGATTTTCGACGCACTTTACAGATGTGAATATGACCCCGATTTCATGAAGCTGTATGTCTGCGGCGGCGGTGTTCAGCTTATCAGACGTTTCGGAAAATACAATTCCGACAGGGTGATTTTCATTGATGATATCTGCGCAACGGCTAAAGGCTATCAGCAATTTGCGTTGAAGTCACTCAAAGCATTGGAAAAGAGGTCTGAGTAATGAAGCAGATGAAAAGGATAACTCTCAGGCTCTCTTTGGAAAAATCCGAAGATAAGGCGATTTTAGATTTTCTCGAACACATTGACAAGGCAAAATATCATACCATTAATAATGCGATAAAAACCATTTTGTATTCGGCTATTAACAGTACTGATAGTAATTCTGAAAAAGCAACTTCTAAAGTGGATATGAAAGATATCATTGCAGTTATCCGCACAACTCTGGAAGCGGAGATTCCTAAACTGATTTCTGTTTTCGGTTCAAGTAATCATACGAAAATTGAGCAGGACAACACGTCCGTGGAAAAATCGGACGATACTCTTGACGATGACGACATAGACATGGATTTTATCGGAGGCTGATGCTATGACTATCAAAGAATATTGCGAAAAGTACGATCAGAAATTTCAGACAGTGTATAAAAAGATAGCACATCATAAGAACTCCGAGCTTGAAGGTCATATTATTCGCAGTAAGGGCAAAAGTATGGAAATTGATGATTTTGCAGTTGATTTTCTTCTTCCGACTCAGGTAAAGGTCATTCGGGCTATTGAGGAATGCGAGAGCATCGTCCGTGAAAATAACGACTTAAAAGATAAGCTGTATTCGGCTGAAACCATTGCAGAGCAGACGGATAAGCAGCTTTCTAAGGCACTTGCGGATAATGAAAAACTGCTTGCCGAAATAGACCGCCTTAAAAGCGACTTATCTGAAAAGAATAAGGAGATCAACGAGCTTTCGGAAAAGTTTGAAACGGAACGCCACACCTCTGAACAGACTATCAGAGAGCTTGAAAAAAGCATAGCGGGGCTTTCCAATGAAAACAAACTTCTTACGGAAAAGTTAGAAGCTGTTCCCAAGTTTTTCAGAAAAAATCAGTAGTATTTCGCTGTTCTCTGTGGGAGAAAAGATATTCTCATCAGTAGAAAATCAAGTCCTTTCAACCACGGAGAATTAAGGTAGGTTTTAGCAAGCATTGATTTTGTGGGGACAAAATCCCATAGCGAAAGGAGCTTTATGAATAGAGATAACTTTATAAAAATAAGGGTGTCGGCAGATGAAATGTCGGCTATAAAGCAGAGGGCGGAAACTGCCAACATGAGTATCAGCAGCTTCCTCAGAAATTTGGCTCTCAACGGCAAGGTCATTCTGTATGACACAGAAAATATTTATCGTTTCAATCAGCTTATGCGCTCTATCGGAACGAATATCAATCAGGTCGCATTGGTGGTGAATGCCGAAAAGAAGGTATACAAGAGTGACATTGATGCACTTCGCAGAGAAGTAAATAATCTCCGTGATGAATTTCATAAGTACATTTCACCGCTGAAAAGATGTGAAACGTAATGGCTTATATAAAGCACACAGCGATACACACCACGCCGAGAGCGCATCTGAGATACATTCTTAACCCCGGCAAAAACGAGGATATGAAGTACAGCACAGCAATTTGCTGTACAAACGATTATGCTGCTGTCTGCGAAGATTTCAAAGAAATTTATGAAGCATTTGCAAAAGACAGGTTTGACAACCGCACAAAAAGTAAATATGAAAGCGTCCGAATCCATTCCTACATACAGTCATTTGATGAATCGGTTTCTCCCGAAACTGCTCATCAGATAGGAGTGGAATGGGCAAAGGCAATGTTCGGCGAAGATCGTCCCGTTATCATCTCAACACATACCAACACAGGACATTGCCACAATCACATAGCTGTCTGCGCTTATGATGTGAAAGGCAATCGCTGGTTCGGGGACAGGATAACATATAATCTTGCGAGAGAAGTTTCCGATAGGGTTTGTCTTGAGCACGGTCTGAGCATTATCAAAAATCCGAAAAAGCACAGCACGATGAAATACAAAGAATGGGATTCCCGTAAAAAGTGCTGCTCATGGAAAGTGAAAATGGCAGATGTTATCGACAGGCTGATTATTTCTCCCAAAGTTACAGACATAAATTCGCTTATTGAAAAAATGCGTGAGTACGGTTATGTTTTCACCAATGAAAAACGCATGATTGCAAAGCCTGCTAATGTGAAATACGGCTGTTCTGTTGCAAAGCTCGGTTATGGATATTCTCTTGAAATGCTCCAAACGAGAATTGCAAACAAGCAGAATGAATTTGCGGGAATAAAGATAAGTGCGTTTCTCGGTGTTCAGGTTGATTACGCTGTTACTGTTCGTGAAAAACAAATCGAACTTTATCGTTCACATTCCGTTTCATCGAATATCTCTTATGCAGAGGTCAGAAGAACAATGGAGCTGCTGAATTATGTACACGATAATCACATTCATTCCGTTGATGATATGAAAGCTGTTGTAGACAAAGCAAAAGCGAAAGCAGAAAAGCTTTACAATCGTTATGATTATCTTTGCAAGGAGAAAAAGCTGCTTGAACAGCTAAAAAAATTCGGTAATGAATATCATTATCTTGTCAACAAAGCTGACAGAACGAACATTGAACAGAAACGGCTTGAAGAATTATATCGAGAATTTCTGCCCAATGCTTTTCTCGGTCGTGGTAATTACGGTGATCCCTATTGGGTGCAAAAACAGATAAATCAGATACAGAGTGATCTTCGTGGAATTGACAGCGTATATGCTGAGCTGAAGAAAGCCAATTCGGATTATTATCGTGCATGGAACGGTCAGGAATTACTTGAAAGAACTCTTGAAACTGATTTTGACCGTATCCGCAAGCAGGAACAGCTTCGTCAGCAGATTGAAATGTATCATCAGGGATATGAACTTCAGGAGGACGGTACATATGCTAAGAATCCTGAAGCCACAGAAATCCGCAATGCAGAGTTTAATTATCTTGCAGAGATCGAAGCTGAAAAACAACGCCGGGCAGAAATGGAATATCTGCTTGAACTTGAAAAGCAGGAAGAGCGGGAAAGACAGGAACGGGCAAAACGTAGGAGTTATGATTATTCAAGGTAATTAAATTCCCATTCCTTTGGGTATTCGTATCCGTATCTCTGAATCTGACGTGCTGCCGCAATTTTTCTTGCGGTAAGCTCTTCGGAGCAGCCAAGAGCGAAATATTCAGCGAAAGCAAGGCTGTATTTTTTCACCGCAAGCGGATAATTTCCCGACAGAATATATGCGGCTCCGAGGTCATAAAGCAATGCCGCATGATTGTTGGAGCAGCATTCTTCTGTCGCAAACTCGCATTCTTTGAGAACTTCAATAGCCTTGGTTACCCTTGAATTTTCGGAAAGTGTAGCAGCATAATTTCTTGCAATGGTGATGAAATCATTATTGTAGGCTCTTGTCAGTTTGATGAAAAGATATGCCTTATCCATAAACTCTAAGCCACGTTCGGCTTCATTGTTTTCGATGTAAAGCAAACCGAGATTCATATTTATGTTGGCAAACAGCACGGGATTAGCTTTATTGTCACACATTGAAAGAGCCTTATTCATCATACCGATAGAATGAACAAGTTTATCATTCCTATTCACTGGCAGCATCGCTTTGTTATTCAGAAGCAATGCACGATCATTGACAGTACCAAATGCTTTATTGGAAAGCAGATTTTCGGTTTCGGAAATGATTCGCTCCATCAAGTCATACTCGTGATAATTATCAAGGAATATGTATGCGGCTTCGAGAAAATTCAGATATGAATTGCTGTCCGTGCTGCCGATATATTTCATTACATTTCTGATTGCCGAAATGATAGTCTTAGAGTCGTACAGCTCAATGCCAATGATTTGAAGTTTTGTTTTTAGATTGGTGATAAGCACATCACAGTTATCAAAAGTCGGTTTCAGGTCAAGCAGGACAATATCTTTTATCATCGGGTGTAATGAAATGAGGTCAGCTTGATTATTTTCGATAAGCCCAAGTTCGCACAGCTCGTTTATTCCGTTCGCATTGTTCAGTTCAAGCATTTTTGCAAAATATCTGATTCGGACTTTATCAAAGAAAATCATATTCCGCATTATGTTCTGATAGCCCTCATCAAGCAGATACAGTGAGAAAAGCGAACGGATATGATTATAGTATGTTTCCTTTGCATTTATGCCGTCCTTGCTTATCTTTATCTTGTCCGTAGAATCGGGATCAGCACTGTTCTGTTTGAGATGTTCAAGAATTTCTTCGGGAGTATGCAGACCTTTTTCAAGGAGCTTTGCTATCATCTCGACAGACAGGGTGTGATGATGAACGGTTTCGATAAGCTCATTGATAACGGATTTGTTTTCCCCGGCATAGGAAAAATATTTGCTTACAAGCTGATACAATTCATCTGCATTACTGATAACATCAAGGTTAAAAGTATATCCGCAGTCGATATTGCTTCGTGTTGTAAAAATCATCTTACAGCCGTAATTGATAAGCGTACTGAGAAAGCTGTCATTTGCTGTATTAAAGTTATCAATTATGATGAGAGAATCACTTCGCATACTTTTCAGAAAGCGGATATGCTTTGTAAATCTGATGTGTTCATTATCGGAAAGGTTATCCCCTGCAAAATCCATATCGGTTATATTCTCTTTCAGACTGCCATGGTAATTGAAATACAGAATATTTCGGTATTCTTTCTTGAATTCCTTTGCGTATGCTTTGGCAAATTCGCTTTTGCCGATGCCTGCGAAGCCTTTTATGAAAACCTTGCTGTGTTCCTGCAAAGCCGTATGAAGTTCGTCAAGCTCCGTATCACGTCCGCAGAAATATCTGCACGGTGCGGGGACTTCTGCACCAAATATACACTCCGAAACGGTTATCGCAGATGTCGGAAGTATTGCTTTATCCGCAGGAATGAAAGGTCTGTCTATAGCGGCAAAAATCACTCTGCCGATGAATGAACATATTTTATAATCATTGGAAAATTCAGCTATATTTTCCGTTAGTATATCAGCTTTCTTTTCTTCGGAAAGTGTGTAATCATTCTGTACAAGCATGACAAGTTCATTGAACAGCTTGACCTTATCAAATACGATTTTAAGGCAATTCTCTTGAAAGTAGTCACCGATGGTTTCTGCTCCGTTCTCACGATAATAATTCACGATTGCAGCAGGCACTGGACGGTTACCTTTTATCCAACGGCTCACAGATGTGTTATCAAAGCAGGCTTCATCACATTCGGTATAAAAGTCATAAAACATATCGCATACAAGGTCAAATTGAGAATATGCTCTTTCTCTGTTCTTTTTGGTGTGCATATTTTCTCGGCAATTTTCAATTATTATGTTTATTACTGTACTAAAATCTACCCGGCGCATTTTATGTTCCTCTCAGTTGGCTTTTTATTACAGTATATCACAAATATCAACAAAACTCAATACAAAGATATTACAGACGTCAATTTACTGTCAAAATGGCGTCAATCAGAAAAATCTGCGTTATGGTACTATTATTATCAAGGAAAAGTGTTAGACTGAACCTCAAATAGAGATATAAGAACAAAAGAAACCTCAACGGAAAGGAGAATGTCCATGACAAATGAATGGGACGGTTTTGCGAACTTATTGGCAGAATTGATTGAAAAACACGCAGCGGAGCTGTCCTTTGATGATATGCCGACATCTCAAAATACCGAATCCTATGAAAATAGCAGCAATGAACATATAGATACGAAATTGCCTGTTGACAAAAGTAATAGTGTATGATATAATAATCGTGAGTATTATGTCCAAACCTATTATGAACATAGGAGATGAGCTTAGCAATATGGCAACGAAGGTCTATACATATACAAGAGTTTCAACCGCAATGCAGATCGACGGTTACTCTTTAGATGCTCAGAAATCACGAATGAAAGCTTTTGCCGACTATAACGGCTATGAAATTGTCGGAGAATATGAAGATGCGGGCAAATCTGGAAAGTCCATTGAGGGCAGATTACAGTTCAGTCAGATGATGGACGATATAAAATCAGGCAAGGACGGAGTATCCTACGTACTGGTTTTCAAGCTCTCACGTTTCGGAAGAAATGCGGCTGATGTACTTTCAACCTTACAGATCATGCAGGACTTTGGTGTGAACCTTATCTGCGTTGAGGACGGCATTGATTCTTCAAAGGACGCAGGCAAACTGATGATATCTGTACTATCTGCTGTTGCCGAGATTGAAAGGGAAAATATCCGTGTTCAGACAATGGAAGGACGTATACAGAAAGCCCGTGAAGGCAAATGGAACGGTGGATTTGCTCCATATGGCTACAAGCTTGTAAACGGCGAGCTGATTATTAACGATGAGGAAGCTGAGGCTATCCGTATCATCTTTGAGCAATATGTAAGTACCGATATGGGTGCAAACGGGATCACCAAATATCTTGAAGATCACGGTATTCACAAGATCATCAGACAGAATGGAAAAACTCCGCTTTTTGATGCATCTCTTATCCGCAAGATATTGAAAAATCCCGTCTATTGCGGTAAGATCGCCTATGGCCGAAGAAAAACAGAGAAGATACACGGAACAAGAAATGATTATCATCTTGTGGAACAGGACAACTTTTTGCTTGCAGACGGAATCCATGAACCTATCGTTTCGGAAGAACTCTGGCAGTCGGCACAAGTAAAGCTTCTTGCACAATCAAAGAAATACGAACGTGTGAACACAGGCAAAGATACAAAAATTCATCTTCTTTCGGGCATTGTGAAATGTCCTGTATGCGGTGCGGGAATGTACGGAAACAAGAGCGTTAAGCATAAGAAAGACGGCACAAAATACAAGGATTTCTTCTACTATGGCTGCAAACATCGGAATATGAATCGTGGTTATAAGTGCAATTACAAAAAGCAGATAAACGAAGAACTGCTTGACAATTCTGTTTCTGAGATTATAATTAAATTAGTGAGCAATCCGAAATTCGCCTCTATGATGCAGGATAAGATCAATATGCAGGTCGATACGACTGCTATCGAACAGGAGCTTGCAAATTACGAAAAACAGCTTCGTCAGGCTTACGGGGTAAAATCAAAGCTTATCGAGGAAATAGACTCCCTTGACCCCGATGATAAGCACTATATAAACAGAAAAGCCGACCTTGACGATCGTCTTTACAAGATGTATGATAAGATAGAAACTATTGAAAACCAGCTTATTTCAGCAAGAGCAAAAAAACAGTCCGTTGAAGCGGAAAAGCTGACAAGCGACAATATCTACAAGGTGCTGATCTGTTTTGAAAGGCTGTATGCTGTAATGAATGATGCCGAAAAACGACAGCTCATTGAAGCACTTGTTTCCGAGATTCAGATCTATAACGAGCGTCAGTCCAACGGTCAGTGGATAAAATCTATCAAATTCAAGCTCCCGATTATTGAGGAGAATATGGATATTTGTTTGGACAACGATGAGCACGTTGAGTGTGTTTGTTTGATGGAGAGAGGAATAATATGAACACTAACACAAGCAAAAGGGGAGAGGGCAAAGTAAGGTATGGATAACATAAATATATCATCAAACGAAATACTTTTAATAGCAATAGCACTTGTAGTTTTATTTTCTATTTTTTTAACTTCTTGTTTGATCTCAAAAAAAGAAGAGAGAATTGAAAATGAAAGAAAAGAAGAGAGATGTAATGCTGTTGCCAAAGCTATCGTTATAAGTACAGATTACATAAATATCCGTGACGAATTTATGGAAAATGTTTTTGGAACAACAAAATATGTTCAATCGCTAAACGTTTCCTCAACACTTGTAAATAATTTTAACAGTATAAAGCAACTTGATTATCTGGTAAAATATTTTAAAATGCGCATAGACGAAAACACCCTCGAATACCTCATCAAATTGGAAAACACGACCAAAAAGATGTATGATTCTGCTGATAAAAATGAGCTGCCATATAAATATTTTTACAAATATATTCCAAGGTTCGTTATGAAATATACATCAGCTGCGGGACGTTCTTCTTACAAAAGCCGTGTAATTCTTGACCCTGAAACGATTGCAGAATTCAGAACCAAAATTGAAGAACTTGTCAATAATCAAAGCACATCTAACTATCAAAGGCGGCTTATGACACCTGCATTACGTAAGCAAATAATGCAAAGAGACAATTATACATGTCAATGCTGTGGAAACAGCATCTATAATGAGCCAAATTTACTGTTGGAAGTTGACCACATTGTCCCCGTAAGCAGAGGCGGCAAAACGATACCAAGCAATTTGCAGACATTGTGCTGGAAGTGCAACAGAAATAAATCTGACAGGCTGTAAAAAGAAAGCAAAAATCTCATGATTGACACCCCAGCACGCAGGTGATATAATAGAAAGAAAAAAAGAAAGCAGGCAAAAAAATGACAGGACTTGTACTTGAGGGCGGAACCTTCAGAGGAACATTCTCCGCCGGGTTCATGGACGCTCTTATTGAAGAAAACATCGAATTTCCGTACATAGTGGGAGTTTCTGCGGGAATATCCAACGCCGCCTCCTACGTGTCAAAGCAGTTCGGACGAAATCTTGAGATATTCAAAAAATACCGCAACGACAAGCGGTATGTGGGCGCAGGGAATTATATGCGCTGCAAAAGCTACTTTGGACTGGACTTCGTTTATGACGAGATACCCAACAAGCTTGTACCCTTTGACTACGAGGAATATCACAAATACAAGGGCCGCTTCCTTGTGGGCGTGACCAATGCCGAAACGGGCAAGTTTGAGTGCTTTGACGGCATCAGGGACACCGACAAGTGGCAGTATCTCAGGGCGTCATGCGCTATCCCCGGCTATTTTCCGCCCATAATGATAAACGGCAAACCCTATTTTGACGGCGGACTTGCTTCTCCCATCTGCGTAAAGCAGGCGCTTAAAGACGGCTGCTCAAAGACGGTTATAATCCTCACCCAGCCCAAGGGCTTTGTAAAAAAATGCGGCAAGGGCAATATTGTCATGAGCCAGCTCATAAAGTCAAAATACCCCGCAATGGAGATGCCGCTCCTTGCCCGCCACAAGCTTTACAACAATCAGATACAGTTCTGCGAGGAACTGGAAAGACGTGGCAAGGCGCTGATATTCCGTCCCTCCGAGGCGCTGGACAGCTTCCAGAAAAACACCTCAGAGCTGGAGCGCTACTGGAAAATGGGCTATGACCTTGCCAAGGCAAACGCCGACCGCATAAGAGATTTTATGAACTGATATATTCTGCTTTCATGTGCATAATAATGTTAACGCCGCACGATATACGGCATATGCAATGAAAGGAATGTATATTATGGAAAAAAACGGACTTAACGCCCTTTTAAATTCAAACAGACAGGCAAAGACATTTTTCGGCTCGCTGCCCGATTATGTTCAGGGCGGCATAATGCTCCGCTCGGAAGAGATAACCTCCGAAGAGGAGCTTCACAAATGCGCCGACAGCATCTTTGCGGAGTTTGAATAAGGGTACTCTGAAAGGAAAATTCAAATGCTGCCAAACGACCCCATCATGCTTATGAGCGTGGTAAACACCAAGCTCAGGGACATTTATCCCTCTCTTGAACGTCTCTGTGACGATCTTGACATCTCCGAAAAGGAGCTTACGGACAAGCTCAGCGCCGCAGGCTTCACCTATGACCCTGAGCAGAATCAGTTCAAATAATAAAGAATGGCTGTATCGAAGAAATACTTTCGATACAGCCATTCTTTATAAACATATAGCGCTTCTTGCCTTGTTCACGATAGTCTTGTCGTTTTCATAGGTGAGCATCTGGACGGCGTGACCGATATCCACCCATCTTATCTCGGCGATCTCGTCCTCCTGAGGGACGTAATCAAAGGTCTTTGCCTTGGCTATGAAATAGACCACTACCTTCTGGGTGTCCTTTCTGGGAAAATAGGTCACAGTTTCACGGAATGTGGGGTCGATGAGGACATCAAGCGACGTTTCCTCCTTTATCTCACGCAGAGCTGTCTCGACCTCTGTCTCGCCCTGCTCAACGTGCCCCTTTGGAAAAGACCAGTGACCGCTGTTAATGTGTTTTATAAGCAGTATTTCCGTGTTCCCGTGGTGCTTGCGATAGACTATTGCGCCGCAGGACTTTTCATAGGTCATATATGTAGCACATCTCCCTTTCCGAATAGAATTTTAAATTAGTATAATTATACCATAAAAAAATCGTTTTGTCTGCACTTTTTATAAAAAACATAAAAAAATTACGTTTTATTTTTTGTGACTTAATTTTTGGCGGCATGTTGCCGCTGCCTCTTCGTTGATTCGTTTTGTACAAGCATATCATTTGCGGCTCGGTAACTTTTATTTGTACAAGTATGAAATGATATTGTTTTGGCGTATCGCCGCAGATACTTCGTTGGCAAATTAAGAGATATAGATTTAATTTGTGACTCGATAACTTTCGTTTACACGATTTATTCAACAGTATCGTGTCGCCGCTGCCGCCTCGTTGATTCGTTTTGTACAAGCATATCATTTGCAGCTCGGTAACTTTCATTTGTACAGGGATAGAATCCTGTCATTTACATCATGCCCTGCCGTTCCGACACATAGGCTTTAAAGTTTGATATTGGCATTTTATATTACTATAAGTATAATTACAGTAATATTATACTATTATCAATCAAAGATTAAAATCAGATTACAACTTGCCGAGATACCTTGACAGGCGAGGTATCTAATATTATAATAATAGCATAGGAAATAAACGGAAAGAAGGTGCGTGATGTCAGTTGCATCCGACCTTATACGAGGTCACACGGACACAATAATACTTTCCCTGCTTATCATCGGGGACAGCTACGGATATAAGATAAACAAGGACATAATGCGTCTCACGGGGAACCGCTTTGAGTTCAAGGAAGCCACGCTTTACAGCGCTTTCAGGCGGCTGGAGCAGGCAGGTCTCATCGTCTCCTACTGGGGCGAAGAGGCTGTGGGCGCACGGCGCAAATACTACACCATCACCGATGCGGGACGGAAGCAGTACAAGGAAAACATTGCCGACTGGGAACGCACAAGGGCGGTAGTGGATAACCTGCTTTATGCGCCCAGGAACGAGGGGAAAGAAAATGGCACTGAATAAGCAAGACCTGATAAACGGCTTTTGCAAGGCAGGGATAAACAAGGGGGACGAGATAGAAGTCCACAGTTCCCTGAGCAGCTTCGGATATGTTGACGGCGGAGCAGAGACCGTTATCTCCGCCCTGAAAGAGACTGTGGGAGATAACGGCAGCATTTTTATGCCCGCTCTGCGGCTCAGTCCCGAGCTTCCTCTGACAGAAGAGGACAAAAAAGCGGGCATCACCTCAAAGATAAAAATTCTCCCCGAAAACAGGACGCACAGCGCCATGGGAATAATTGCCGACACCTTCAGAATGATGCCCGACACTGTCACGGGCGACGGGATATTTGCAGTATCGGGCTGGGGACGAAACGCCAATGAAGCAGCCAAGGGCGGCCTTGACTATGTTATAAAGCACGGCGGAAAAGCCCTGCTGCTGGGAGTTGATATTTACAAGCTTACCGCCATGCACTACGCCGAGGATATCCTGCCCGAAAGGATACGCAAATTATTTGCACCAAGCAGCGAGATACAGAAGAAATATCCTCCCGAGGAATGGTTCATAGAAGCAGGCGAGCCGCCCGTAAAGCCATGGTATTCCATTCAGGCTCAGGCATATGAAAAGGGGCTTATCCGAGAGGGATACATAGGCAGCTGCAAATATATGTGCTTTGGCATATGGGACGTTGTAGGTCTGTACAGGCAGGCACTTGAGACCGACCCTCTGGGGCTGTACGGTCTGAGATAATGAAAGGAATGAGATTCGATGAAAAATTCACTTAAAGCATATGTTGACGGATTGTTTGCGGACGCTGTTCCAAGCCCTGCGCTGGAAGAGCTTCACGATGAGATACTTTCCAATCTTTCCGAGCGATATGACGACTGCATAAAAGCGGGAATGTCTCCCCAGAGAGCATTTACCGCAGTTATCGGCACCATGGGCGACGTAAGCGGACTTATTGCACAGGTAAGCGGTTCGGGAGTACATGAGGTTGGCATATTTGAAAAAATATCCCCCAAGAGCAGACTTTTTGAGAAATACGCATATGTATTTACAGAGGATAACCTTAAATCAATAAAGGGCGCTGTTATATCTGTGATGTGGCTGGCAATAGTCATCATTTACTTCCTTGTAAGCTTCCTCTATGGCGGCTGGACAGTCACGTGGCTCATTTTTGTCGTAGGCGCTGCGCTGACGGTGGCAGTGAACACCGCCTCAAAGATCATGAAATACAGCAGGGCAGGCGACGACCCCGAAAGCAGGATAAAGCTTCTTTCCACAGTCGAGGGCGGCGTTACCTCCATCATGTGGCTTGCCATTGTGATAGTGTACTTTATCGGCAGCTTCGCTTCACGCAGATGGGAAATTTCATGGCTCATATTCGTTGTGGGCGCTGCGGCGCAGATAATCATCAGCCTTGTTTTCAAAATTCAGAAAAGCAGATTTAATACTAATCACCAATAAAACTATAGACAAAAAATCATCGCATAATCCATATACGCAAGATTATGCTCAATTTTTTGTATAGTTTTTAATTGGTGCTTAGTATAAGAACCCGTCTTCACAAGCATATGCGCACGTCTTTTCGGCAAATTTTGCCGCAGACTGCGTTAAAAATCCTTGCCGGGCGAAAGCCCGCCTGCGGATTTTTGCCTACTCTGCAACAAAATTATGCTCGAAAATCCGCACACATTTCTTATGAAGACAGGTTCTAAAAATTAAATTTTCGGAAAGGAAATCATTATGAAAGGACTAAGGCGCAGGGATATTGCGGTAATGATCATCGTTTTTTCGGCGGCGGTATGGCTGGCGGGAATGATGCGCTCGTTCCTGCTGAGTGAGATTGCTGAAAAGCTTCTTCCCCATGTGATATCGCAGGCTGCGGAAAGCTCTGACGGCAATGAAGCACAGTTCTCGCTCAAAGCAGGCGATACAGTTCTGCGCATATACACAAGTCCCGACAACAAACTGCACATCTTCAGACAGGAGCATCAGAACTGTCAGGAAAAATAATAAATCGATGCAGTGTAACATGAAAGGAACAATCAATGAACACCCCCATAAAGGATTTTACTGATAATTACGCAAAGAGCGGGATAATTCGTGCCCATATGCCGGGGCACAAAGGGAAATTTCCCCTTACCGAGTTTGATATAACCGAGATAAAAGGCGCCGACAGTCTTTTCGAGGCGGACGGCATCATTGCCGAAAGCGAAAAGAACACCTCGGAGATATTTCATTCCTACAAGACACTTTACTCCGCAGGCGGCTCTACTCTCTGCATTTTCACAATGCTTGCCATGTGCCTTATGAACGGCAAAAACCGCCGTGTGGCTGCCGTTCGCAACTGCCACAGGTCTTTTCTCAATGCCTGCGTGTTCCTTGACGCAGAGGTGGAATGGATATATCCCGAATATGAAAACACCCTTGTTTCGGGGAAAATCACTCCCGAAGCAGTGGAAAGGGCCATAGAAAAGTCCTCCCCAGCCTGCGTATATCTCACCTCGCCCGATTATCTGGGGCATATAACCGAGATAGACGGGATCGCAGATATCTGCCATAAACACGGCGTGATGCTGCTGGTGGATAACGCTCACGGGGCATATCTTAATTTCATAGGCGAGCCGCCCATGCACCCCAATTACCACGGTGCCGATATGTGCTGCGACAGCGCCCACAAAACTCTCCCTGCCCTGACGGGCGGGGCATATCTGCATATAAACAACCCAAAGGCAGAGAAGTACGAGGGCTATGCCAAGGAGATAATGTCCATGTTCGGCTCCACAAGCCCCTCATATCTTATCCTGCGCTCCCTGGACGAATGTGCCGATTTTATGGACACAAGGGCAGGCAAATATTTTAACGAGATGAAGCTTGCGGCGGATAAGGCAAAGTCTCTCCTTTCCCCCGTGTGGCGCACCGAGGACACGGAAGCTGGCAAGCTTACTTTGTTCACCCCGCCCTGTGGATATACGGGCACGGAGCTTGCGGACATTTTACGTGAATATAAGATAGAATGCGAATACGCCGACCACACCCACATCGTGCTTATGCTGACAGGTCTTTCGGCAGATGAGATAACATACATAGGCAAGGTGATATCAAACCTCCCACAGCCGAGGATATTTGTCCCAACGCCGAAGATAAAAAGCTTTTCGCCCCTTGAAAAGGCTATGAGCATTCGTGAAGCGGCATTTTCAGACAGCGAGGAAATATCCGTATCCGATGCGGCAGGCAGAATATGCGCCAGAGCCGTTTCCTGCTGCCCTCCCGGGATTGCGGCAGTTGTGGGCGGAGAAAAATTTTCCCGGGAAAGCATAAATATTTTGAAAAACTATAGCATTTTTAAAGTAAATGTGGTAAAATGATAATGTATAGCTGTACCATTGCTATACTGTAAAATTTGATTTTATGCAAAGGAAATGATCCTATGAAGCTGATATTTGCGGTCATCAACAACGACGACAGCCACGAGGTCTCAACCGAGCTTACAAAGAACGGTTTTTCCGCTACAAAGCTTGCTTCCACAGGCGGATTTCTCATGTCGGGAAATAGCACTTTCCTTATATGCACCGACGAACAGCGTGTCGATGAGGTAATAGACATTATCAGGAACTGCTCCAGAAGAAGGAAGCAGTTCGTTCCCACAACTCCCTCGGGCCGTGCGGAGGCTACTGCTTCTTTCCCTGCGGAGGTATCCGTAGGCGGCGCCACTGTGTTCGTAACGGACATCGAGCGCTTCGAGAAGCTCTGATATGAAGCTGTATTCAAAGGAATGTATCGAGAGGCCTGTAAGCGCCATGGCAAAAAGCGGGCGCTTTGTTCACTCGTATATCATCACAGGCGAAAAGGGCACGGGCAAAAAGGTGGCTGCAAAGTACATCGCAATGCAGCTGCTGTGCGATAATCACAATGCCTGCGGGCAGTGCCGTCAGTGCAGGCGTGTACTGAACGGTCAGCACCCTGACTTCATCACCGTGGAAAAAAGCGGACGCATCTACACCATAAACGATGTGCGCACCAAGGTGGTAGATGACAGCTACACCGCTCCCAACGACTGCGAGAGAAAGGTGTATTTTCTCCCCGACTGCGAGGGCTGGATGGACGCCGCTCAGGACGCTCTGCTGAAAATTACGGAAGATCCCCCCGACACGGCGTATTTCATCTTCACAGCCGTTAATAAGAACAGCTTTCTGCCCACGCTCATCTCCCGCTCAATGACGCTGGAGGTCCCCGAAGCCACCCGTGAAAACTGTGCGCAGGCGCTGAGGGACACAGGCAAATACACCGAGGAGCAGATAAGCGAGGCTGTAGGCTCATTCGGCGGAAACATAGGCAGGTGCATGGATTTTCTGGACGGCGACGCTGACCTGAAAAAATCCGCAGATGCTGTAAAAAAAGCAGTGGAAGCCATGATAACAGGCGACGAATATTCCCTGGCAGTGACGCTGAACAGCGCCGCATCAAGCCGTGAGGAAATGAGAAGCGTTCTTGAGATGCTCTCCCGTGTTGTCCGTGATGCCGCTGCCGCAAGGTATGGCTCAAAGACATTTCTCGGCTGCTCCGCAGGCGGTGCGATGAGAATGTCCGAAAGGATATCGTCGGGCAGGCTGATAGCAATGTACGACGCAATCTGCGAGGCTTCATACAGATGTACCCGAAACTGCAACGCCCAGGTGGCTGCGGCAGTTCTCAGCGGAAAGCTTTGCAGATAAATTTGAAAGGACTGGTCATAGAAGTGACTGAAATAATAGGAGTCAGATTTAAGCGCACCGGCAAGACCTACTACTTTGCTCCCGGCAGCCCCGCTCCCGAGGTGGGAATGCAGGTCATCGTGGAAACAGCCCGAGGCGTGGAATGCGGCGAGGTGGTCATGGGCAGCCGCATGGTGGAGGACGACAAGATAATCCCCCCCTTAAAGCCCATAATCCGTATTGCAACGGAAAAAGACCTGAAAATAGTTGAGCAGAACAGGACAAAGGAACAGACTGCCGCAAAGATATGCCAGGAAAAAATTGCAGCCCACAAGCTGGATATGAAGCTGGTAGATGTGGAATGCACCTTTGACAACAACAAGCTCCTCTTCTATTTCACAGCCGATAACCGAGTGGATTTCCGTGAGCTGGTAAAGGATCTGGCAGCGGTGTTCCGCACAAGGATAGAGCTTCGCCAGATAGGCGTAAGAGACGAGGCAAAAATGCTGGGCGGTCTGGGCATATGCGGAAGGCCCTTCTGCTGCAAGACATTTCTCAGCGAATTCCAGCCTGTATCCATCAAAATGGCAAAGGAGCAGGGACTTTCCCTGAACCCCACAAAAATATCGGGAACCTGCGGCAGACTTATGTGCTGCCTGAAATACGAGCAGGATTTCTACGAGGAGCAGATGAAGGTAACGCCCAAGATCGGTGCATACGTCAAAACTCCCGATTTCAAGGGCTATGTGGAGGAGGTAAATCTTCTCACAGGAAAGCTCAGAGTAAAGCCCGAAAAATCCGATGACCCCTCCGTAGTATTTGACAAGGAGGACGTTAAGGTAATAAAAGACGGCCGTGTAAAGATCGACCGTGATGAAATAAAAGCTCTCAAGCAGCTTGAAGACAAATAATTATTGGAGGTATTTATTATGGAAAAGACAAACAAGGGACTTTCTATCGCAAGAGAGATCATTCTGGGAACCACATTCTTCCTTACACTGGCAAATGTAGTTCTTATGATAGTTCAGCTGGCTCTGGCTGCAAAGCAGAACAGAGGATACATCAAGATAAAGGACAATGACGAGCTTCCTTTCTGAGGAACGCTCACGACAGGAAAGGTTTGGGTAGTGTAAATGAGTGACGTTATTGACGTTAAGACAGGTTCAAAGGCAGGCAAGATAGTCGCTGCCGTAATAGTGCTGCTGATAGTCGTTATTATCGGCTGCAGCGCTTTTACCACGGTAAGGGCAGGCCACACGGGAGTTGTGGTAACATTCGGAAAGGTATCTTCAAGCGTGCTGGGAGAGGGACTTCATCTTAAAATACCCTTTATCCAGCAGGTAGTACAGATAGATAACCGTGTACAGAAGGCAGAGGTGGACTGCTCATCAGCGTCCAAGGACCTGCAGACAGTCACAAGCACCATTGCCCTGAACTACAAGGTGAGAAATTCCGCTTCGGCTGACATCTATCAGAATGTAGGCCCCGACTTCGAGTCCATCATCGTTTCTCCCGCAATTCAGGAGTGCGTTAAGGCTGTGACCGCAAAATACACCGCAGAGCAGCTCATCACCGAGCGCCAGAGCATCGGCGACCAGATGAAAGACCTGCTGGGCGAAAAAATAAACGGCTACGGCATTGATATCGAGATATTCAATATCATCACCTTTGAATTTACCGATGAATACAACGCTGCCATTGAAGCAAAGCAGACGGCACAGCAGAATGCGCTGAAAGCCGAGCAGGATCTCCAGCGTATCAAGGTAGAGGCAGAGCAGACCGTTGCCAAGGCTCAGGCAGAGGCAGAGGCTTACCGCCTTAAATCCGAGCAGATAACCCCTCAGATGATAGCAATGGAATACATAGACAAGTGGGACGGCAAGCTCCCCGCTGTAGCAGGCGGCGACAGCAGCTCCATGCTCATTGATATTTCACAGATAATCGCTCAGATGGAGGAAACTGCGGGCAACGGCAATACTCCTCAGCCTGCTGCTCAGCCCCCCGTGCAGTCCGTTCAGGACGGTCAGGACACATTTGCGGACGAAGAAGCTGCGGAATAAAACAGAATAAAATCTCGGCTCCATGAAATTACATGGGGTCGATTTTTTTTACACAAACACGGTAGCGTATTTTACACAGCAGCGGTAAAATTATCATGGGTGATAATATGGATGTAGTAAATATCATAAAGGTTTTATGGGGACTGTTTATAATATACCTTACCGTAAAGGCAATAAAGGTGATAATTGCCATAAGAGAGGGCAAGCCCATGACGGCAATGGTGGTGGATTACGCTGAGGAGCATGACGATGATAACATCAGCTATTATCCTATCATAGAATACACCGACGAATACGGGAATCTGCGCCGTGAAAAGCTTAATGTTTCCGACAGCCAAAAGGAATACGGCGAAAGAATATTATATCTTTACAAGGGAAAATTCTATCAGAAAAAATCCCTGATACCGGCCATTGTTATGCTGGTGCTGAACATTCTCCCTTTTATAGTTGTACAAATAGAAGGTATGTATGTGATCTCAAAACTATACAGATAGTATAACTATACCAAAAGTAACATTATTTCATCAAATTGTAAACCCTGCTTTTATTGCCTTTGTCATTACTATATGCTATAATGATGAAAAACATCGGAGGGGGTATTGATACTAACCGCCAATTTTCTAATTGGTTCTTAGTATAACACGATGAAAAGACACAATATTTTAAGCATATTATGTGCGGCAGTAATTTTAACAGGCTGTCAGCAGATATCTGAGGAATATGTTCCTGCCGAGGCTATCATAACTTCGGCTGAGACTACAGCTTCCGAAACCACAGCTGCCACTACTGAGGTCACCACCGAAACGGAGCCTGTAATCACAGAAAAGACCGTTTCATTCACGGCTCTGGGGGATAATCTCATACACTCGTCTATCTACAAGCAGGCGGCAAGGCGTGGGGCGGAAAGCGGCAAGGACTATGATTTTGAATACGCATATGCAGGGGTCGCCGATCTGCTTGACACGGCGGACATAACCGTGCTCAATCAGGAAACGCTTATCTGCAACGATATGATAGAGCCTTCCACATATCCCTGCTTCAACAGCCCCAAGGCCCTGGGGGACTATATGGCAGAGCTGGGGGTAGATGTGTTCACCATCGCCAACAACCACACCCTTGACCAGGGCACAAAGGGACTTACATATTGCCTGGCATATTATGACGAAAACAAGCTCATGCGTGTGGGCGCTTACCGTGACCATGCAGACAGGGAAAATATACGGGTAATGGAAAAAAACGGCGTTAAAGTGTCGTTCCTTGCATATACCGAAAGCCTAAACGGTCTTTCTCTCCCTGCCGATACTCCGCTGGAGATAGGCAGGACGGACATGGACGTGATGAAGAGCGAGATAGCCGCCGCAAAGGAGATATCGGACATCTGCGTGGTATCTCTCCACTGGGGCACGGAAAACAGCAGCGTGGTGGAGGACTATCAGCGCACGGAGGCAAGGGAGCTGGCGGAAGCAGGTGCGGACGTTATCATCGGCAACCACCCTCACGTTCTCCGTGAGATAGAGATATTTGAAAACAGCGACGGCGGAGACACCATATGCGCATATTCGCTGGGCAACTTTATCTCCGCACAGTCGGTAGGCACGAACCTTATCGGCGGCGTGCTGGATTTTGATGTTTCCGTTGACGAGGGCAGGGAGCCTGAAATAAGCGGCTACACCTTTATCCCCATAGTTACCCATTACGACCATAACTACTCAAATATAAGGCTTTATAAGCTTTCCGACTACACTGCCGAGCTGGCATCTGCTCACGGTGTAAGGGCAAATTCCCGCTTTGATTATGATTATATCATTGAGTATCTTACGGACAAGGGGCTTTATGAGGCGGAATGATAACCTCACAAAAAACGGCTGCCATTTTAAAATGGCAGCCGTTTTACTTTTAGTATATATTTGATTTATTTTACATCGAGTTTACTTCTCTTCTGTGAAATAAACCACCTTGGAAGCAAAATCACCGTGAATGCTTACGTTGATACCGCAGTTCATAAGAGCAGCTCCGCTGTGAACCTCGCCTGTCTCGTGATCCTTGTAGCGCTTTACGGGGTCAAGTCCCTTGAGCTTTATGCGTCTGCTGCGGTAGTTGGGTCTGCCGAGGACCTGAACAAAGGTGAATACTGCCTCGCTCTTGTCCTTTGCAACAAACATCCATGCGTCCCACATATTGTCCTCGAACACGTTGCCGATGCGGTACTGGTCGCCTGTGCGGATAAGGGGATTATACTTCTTGAACATCTCTATCTGACCGGGTATCTCGTTCCTGTCAGCCTCGGGTATTCTTGTAACATCAAGCTCGTAGCCGAAGGTTCCCACCATTGCAACATTTCCTCTTGTGGAGAAAGGTGTGGTTCTGCCTACGGTATGGTTGGGGCAGTCGGAAACGTGTGCGCCCATTGCGGAAGCAGGGTAGCAGATAGATGTGCCATGCTGTATCTTCAGTCTCTCGATAGCATCGGTATCGTCGGAAGTCCATATCTGAGGAGAATAGAACAGCATACCCGCATCAAATCTTGCGCCGCCGCCTGAGCAGTTTTCAAGGAGCAGGTGAGGATAATCGGTGATAAGTCTTTCCATAACGTCATAAACGCCCAGAACATATCTGTGCCACAGCTCTCTCTGACGGTCGGAAGCAAGGGCATTGGAGCCAACCTCGGTAAGCTGTCTGTTCATATCCCACTTGATGTACTCGATGTTTGCGCTGTCAAGTATCTTCTTCATCTGACCGTAAATGCAGTCTCTTACTTCCTTGCGGCTGTAGTCAAGAACATACTGCTGACGGCTCTGGGTCATGGGCATACCCTCTATCCGGATAGCCCAGTCGGGGTGAGCCTTGAAAAGCTCGCTGTCGGGGGATATCATCTCAGGCTCGAACCAGATGCCGAACTTCATTCCCAGCTTGTTTACCTCGTCAACCAGGTGCTTGAGGCCGCCGTCTATCTTCTTTTCATATACGAACCAGTCGCCAAGAGAGCTGTTGTCGCTGTCTCTGTGACCGAACCAGCCGTCGTCCATTACCAGCATTTCAATGCCCAGCTGAGAAGCCTGCTTAGCGATGTCGATAAGCTTTTCGGTGTTGAAATTGAAGTAGGTCGCTTCCCAGTTGTTGATGAGGATAGGACGGCGCTTGTCCTTGTATTCGCCTCTGATAATGTGCTGTCTGTACAGGTCATGGAATGTGCGGGACATCTCGCCGATACCCTTGTCGGAGTAAACCATAACGACCTCGGGAGCGGTAAATTCCTGAGCAGGCTCCAGCTTCCAGGAAAAGTCAAAGTGGTTGATACCCATAACGAAGCGTGTTTTCTTGTGCTGAGTTACCTCTGCCTGGGCAAAGAAGTTGCCGCTGTAAACAAGGTTGAAGCCGTAAGCCTCGCCCATATCCTCGTCCGCATTGTGGGAAACAAGTGCGGCAAAGGGGTTATTCTGGTGGGAGGACTCACCCTTTACGGAGTCGATGCTCTGCTTGCCGTGGTGAAGTCTGCATCTTTCCATAACTCTCTCTCTTGCCCAAGAGCCGTTGAGAGTGATGAAATCATACTGATCCGAATCAAAATCAACACAGGCGGAAAGAGCACGGGTAAGCTTGAAAGCCTTGTCGCCGCCGTTTATAAACTTTACGCTTCTTGTAATGGCGTTAAGGTCAGCAAAAACAGTGTAGTAAAGGATAGCTGTAAGACCCGAATGAGCGTCCTTCATGGTGATAGCCAGTGTCTGAGCCTCGTCCTTAGCCGCAAAGGTAGCGGGGAGACGGACAGTGCAGTCCTCCAGCTGCTGATACAGCTCGGGCTTGCCGTCGATCATCTCGTAGGAAACAAAACGCAGGTCAAGAGCGGTCATTCCCTTTTCGTCCATAATGGAAACAGCAGGCTCTCTGTAGTCGCCGATGCCGTGACAGGGATATTCAAAGGGAGTGGTGTCCATAAAGGTACCCATATCTCTCTCGTTTACCTTGGGAACAAAGGGATTTTCGTTCAGTCTCATAAGGTAGGAAAGATCCTCGTCATCAGCTCTCTTACCGTAGTAGATGTGTGCAAGATGACCGCTTTCCAGAGCTGCAAGAGCATATGTAACGTTCTTGCCTGTAAGGGTAAAGATAGTCATTTCCTCGGTAAAGGTCTCGTTGGCATTTATCTGCCACTTCCAGTAGGTGTATTCCTTTTTGATCTTTTTTGCGGTGATAAGGTCCATGTATTTGCTTCCTTTCATTTATCAGTATCGGCGCCCGGTTCGTGCGCTTCTTCAAAAGCTTCCGAGACTGAGCCGCTGTACTGTTTGCTATATGATTTATTCAAGAGGGATATACCCCGTCTTTTCAATAAGCTCCTGCCCCTGCCTGCCCTGCATAAATTCGGCAAGACGTGGAACATTTTCATTGTCGTTATCTTCAAGATATATGGCGTAAAGGCTCGTGGTCATGGGGTATTTTCCGCTCCTTATGGTATCGGGAGCGGGATATACTCCGTCAAGGGAGAGGAATTTTATGCCGCTCTCTTCACCGTCGGCTGCCATTCCCGAAGCATAGTAGCGGAATGAATATCCGATAGATGAAAGCTTGTTCTGATATTCCGCCACAGCGGTTATCACGCCCACCATTGACATTTCAAATTCTACCTTTAGCGGCTCCTTTAATGCCACATCGCCCATAAAATGCTCCATCATTGTCTGGGAGCCTGAGTTTTTCGGCCGCTGAAAGGCGAGAATGGGAACATTATCCCCTCCAAGCTTTTTCCAGCTGCGTATCTTTCCCGAATAGATGCCCCGTATCTGCTCCGAAGTGAGGGAATCAACGGGATTTTCGCTGCTTACGAAAAACACAAAGGCTTCCTTGCCGATAGGTGTCATCACAAGAGACTTTCCGTTATCCTCCGCCAGCTTTTTCTGCGCTTCAGAGGGCATTGCTCCGAAGAAAATATCTGTTTCGCCCGAAATGAGACTTTCGTATGCTTTTACGGTATTGGTGAAGCGTATGGGCATTGGCGGTTCATTTCCGCTTTCCTTTGCTGCCGACTGTATCTCGCCGATATTTTCATAGCAAGCGTTTGCGATCGCAGAATAAACGGGATATGCTGCCTCTGCACCGTCAAGCACAGGCATTTTTTTCGGGGGCTGTTATCACAAACTCTGACGGCTCGGTAAGAAGCGCCAGCTTATTTTCTGGATTTTCCACATAGTATGGTCTGAGAGGAACGCTTGACAGACCGTGTTCATAGGGAAAGCCATAGCCCTCGGAGGTCGGTGCAGGGTCATCCGCCATCATAATATATTGATCGTAATCTGTCACGTCAATATCTACGGTGGAAAGGCTGTGGTAATATTTTGCATATTCCCCGCCTGCGGCAAGAGCCGCAATGACTATTACCGCAGAAACGGCAAGCTTGATGCCTGGGAGCGGCCTGTCAATGCCATTAGCCTTTACAGCTCTGCGCTCGCCAACAGCAAAGCATATTATTCCCGCTGCATTTATCAATATAAAGGCAGCAAGCCCCTTTTCAACAAGGAATGTCTGAAAAAAGTTAAGGTACGCAAACAGCTCTGCGACAGCGCTTTTATATATTTTATGTAAGCCGTCAGATTGTATTTTTGAAAATGAATTTACCACAAGCCCTGCCGCAAACGGCACAAGAGCAGGCAGATACACTGCCCACGGCTTTTCGGGTGCTTTTATCAGCCTTGCTGCGGTGAGGTATCTTCCCGCAAGAAAGCAAACTGCCGAATATATCACTGCCGCAGCCGCCAATATGGGTATATGCAAAATCATACAAAGGATAATGCCAAGACTTGAAAAAGCGATAATAAAAACGGGGACTGATATAAAATAAGCGGCAGAAAGTCGTTTCATATCAATGCTCCTTTTAAATAATGTCATGCGCAGCAGCTATTCTCTCACAATATCATCGGATTTCTCCTCGATATAATGCTCGGTAACTGTGCCGAAGCCCCTGGTGATAAGCCCTGTGAGCCAGTAGAATATCACGCCCGAAATGTTGGTATATATCGCCTCGGGAATGAAAATGCTCCTGAATACCGCTCCCGATGGGTCATATCTCCATATCCGATAGAAAAACAGATAATGGAGCAGCGACTGTATGACGATGACGCACAGGTCGAGCCACAGAAAGTTCAGTATATGCCGCCTTAGAACGTAATGGAACAGCAAAGATATAAACAAGCTTGCCCACATAAGGATAATGGCATTGAAGCCCGTAAGCGTGCCCGATGCGGAGTCAAGGAGAAGTCCGCACACGCAACCGAAAAGAGCGCTGTTGAACGGCGACTCACGGACGGCATAGCACACGGCGCATGGGATAAGCAGCACAGGCAAGGGGCTTCCCGTATTCACCGTGGAGATGAACACGTATGAAAAGGACATCAGAAGCACCTGTATAAGCTGCCTGATGATATAATTGCGCTGCTCTTTTTTCTTTTTCAGCTCAATGTTCATCGGAAGCCTCCGCAGTCTGATCTTCCCCGTTCTGCTCCGAAACAACTTCCGAAGCGGCTTCCGGAACAGTGTCCGGAACGGAAGAGGTAACAGCCTCCTCCTGACCTGTCTTTATGGCAGTTACCTCGTCCAGCTCATAGTTTATTATAACAAACACGCTTGTTATGGTGTTGGGATCCTCTGCGGGAATTACAACAGCGTACTTGGAAAGTCCGCTTGCTTCCATTTCAACAGATTCAACAGTGCCGATAAGCTGACCTGCGGGATAGTTGGTGCTTCCCGAGGTAACGATAACGTCGCCCACGGCGATATCGCTTTCCTTGCTTATGTAGCTCATGCGTATCCTGCCCCTTTTAGCCAGGTCATAGCCGCCCTCAACAATGCCCTCGGACTTTGTTCTTACAGTGTAAACGCCCACGGCGGTCTTTGGGGAATAAAGCGTCCTGACCTTGCAGGTGGAGCGGGAAACCTCATAGCACACGCCCACGATCCCGCTTTCAGTGACCACGGGATCGCCGGGCTTTATGCCGTCATTCTCGCCCTTGTCAACGGTAAAGGAAGCGTAGGGGTCGTTGGTGGTTCGTGCAATAACTGTGCATGGGGGAGAAAACTCAAAGTCGCTGTACTCCTCTTTAAGCCCCAGCATAACACGCAGCTCACGGTTTTCCTCCAGCACCTTGTCGTAGTCGATAACATCGTTGTAAAGGCTGTTGAGCTGTTCTTTCAGCTGAATGTTCTCGTTGTAGTATTTTTCCGCATTTATGAGCATATCCAGCGATGTGGATACCTTTTCGGATATCTTCGAGGACAAGCTGCGGACAGGCTCGAACACGGTCTCAAAAATATAGGAGCTGCCCGATGAGTAGCCCCCCGTTGTGACGGAATAGATCATTGCTCCCAGCAATACAGCCATAAGGGCGACTATTATTTTGAATTTTACGCTGTGAAAAAATTCTTTCAAGCCGCCTGCTCCTTTCAAGCTCCGTCAGATATTGTATCTTAATAATATTTAGCGTCGTCGTTCAGAACATCGTGAAGCTTTTCGATATCCTCCAGCACCTTTCCTGCGCCTGTTGCAACGCAGTCAAGAGGGGATTCGGCAATGTTCACAGGCATACCCGTCTCACGGTTGATGAGCTTGTCAAGGCCCTTGATAAGCGCACCGCCGCCTGCCAGTGTTATTCCCTGGTCAATGATATCGGCAGCCAGCTCAGGGGGAGTTTTCTCCAGAGTGGTCTTGATAGCCTCAATAACATGAGTGAGAGGCTCAGCCAGAGCTTCTCTTATCTCAATGCTTGTTACGGTGATGTTCTCGGGGAGACCGTTGAGAAGATTTCTTCCCTTTATCTCCATTTCTTCCTCGCCGTCCTGCCTGTCGGGAGGGAAAGCGGAGCCGATGGCGATCTTCACATTTTCGGCTGTGCGCTCGCCTATGAGCAGATTGTATTTTTTCTTGATGTAGTTGATGATAGCGTTGTCGAAAGCGTCTCCCGCAATTCTTACGCTGCGTGAGGTAACTATGCCGCCAAGCGAGATAACAGCCACCTCGCTGGTTCCGCCGCCGATATCGACTATCATTGAACCCGCAGGCTCGGAAACGGGCAGACCTGCGCCTATTGCCGCAGCCATAGGCTCCTCAATGATGTTTACTCGCCTTGCGCCCGCATTCTCCGCAGCTTCCTTTACGGCTCTGCGCTCAACGGCAGTAACGCCCGAGGGAATGCAGATGATAACGTTTGCTCTGGTAAAGAAAAAGCTACCCTTGAGAGCTTTCTGTATAAATTCGTTGAGCATGGCGGAGGTTATCTCAAAATCTGCGATAACGCCATCCTTCAAAGGTCTTACGGCGGTAATGGAGCCGGGAGTTCTTCCGATAACTTCCTTTGCCTCCTGACCCACATATTTAGGCTCTTCAGTGCGTGAATCCACAGCCACCACTGAAGGCTCCCTTATGATTATGCCCTTGCCCTTCATATACACAAGGGTGTTGGCAGTACCAAGATCTATTCCTATTTCCTTAGTAAAAAGCATTCTGATTCTCCTCGTTTAGAACCTGTCTTCATAAGAAATGTGTGCGGATTTTCGAGCATAATTTTGTTGCAGAGTAGGCAAAAATCCGCAGGCGGGCTTTCGCCCGGCAAGGATTTTTAACGCAGTCTGCGGCAAAATTTGCCGAAAAGACGTGCGCATATGCTTGTGAAGACGGGTTCTTATATTTGTCTGCCTCTTTTTGCCTGTGCCGCCATTTATATTTCTTCTGCGGCAGTTCTGCAAATACGGATAACTGATTTAATTATATCATATATTTTTTTTAGCTACAACACTTTTTTCTAAAATTAACCGATTTGTTATTTGTTACAGATTGTAAATTTCGTGATTAGCCCAATGCAACGTATTGCAAAAAAATATTACTTGTGGTAATATTATAGGAAACACTGTAAGAATGATTTAACTTTTCATAAAGTGAGGCATATTATGACAGATTTTCTTGTTAAGCACTTTGTAAAAAACTACACCGACACCGAAGATATAAAGGTGCGTGAGAATTACGGCACAATGGCGGGGATAACGGGCATTGTGTGCAACATTTTCCTGTTTGTGCTGAAATTTGCCGTGGGAACGCTTTCAGGCTCCATATCCGTGCTGTCGGACGCATTCAACAACCTGTCGGACAGCGCCAGCTGTGTGGTGACGCTTTTCGGCTGCAAAATGGCTGCAAAGCCGGCGGATAAGGATCACCCGTTCGGTCACGGCAGAGCGGAATATCTCACTTCCCTTATCATCGCCGTTATTATAATTCTGGTGGGCTTTGAGCTGCTCAGGTCATCGGCAGGGAAGATAGTCTCCCCCGACGAGGTAAAGTTCAGCGCCGCAGCACTCATATCCCTTTTTGCTTCCATAGGCGTAAAGCTGTGGATGTCCGTTTTCAACACAAAGCTGGGCAAGCGCATAAACTCCCCCGTGATGATGGCAACAGCGCAGGACAGCAGGAGCGACGTTATCGCCACATCTGCCGCTGTTATCGGTCTTACCGCCTCCCTTTTCACCACTCTCCCCATAGACGGTGCAATGGGCATAGTGGTATCAATATTCATCATCAAGGGCGGCTTCGGCATCGTTAAGGACACTGTAGATGACCTTATCGGCAAGCCCGCCGACCACGAGCTTATCAAAAAGATAGAGGATATCGTCACCGCTCCCGACAAGATAATCGGCGTGCATGACCTGGTAGTCCACGACTACGGCCCCGGAAAGAAGCTGGCAAGCTGCCATGCGGAGGTGCGCAGCGATGAAAATTTCGTAGCCGCCCATGACGTGATAGACGGCATTGAGCGTGATATTTTCAAAAAGCTTGGCATTATGATGACCATACATATGGACCCTGTTGATGTGGATAACGAGCAGACAAACGCCTGCCGCAAGGCTGTTGAGGAATATGCGGCGCAGCTTGACCCACGGCTCAGGATACACGACTTCCGCCTTGTCCCCGGCGACACCCACACAAACCTTGTTTTTGACATTGTTGTCCCCTACGACTGCAAATATTCAGAAAGCGAGCTGAAAGAGAAGCTTTCCCAGCTTATGAACGCCTCGGAGGACACCAGATATTACCTTGTTATAACCATCGACCGTGACTTCGGTGAGGAGTAATGCCCTTTGCATAAACAGGCCGTTTACCTACTGTAAAATCTGCACAAAATCAGTATCTAATATTTTCTTTTTTCAATCGTTTACGACCCTTGACATTATTCCCTGCCTGTGTTATAATCATACTTGCAACAAAGTAATTGATGCGGCCGGATTGAACTGCATCGTATATTGTGACAGCGCAGCAGATGATACTCAGTGTATAACCTCTTGTTTGCAGTACATTTTGTATAATGAATATTGCACTAAATTGTGCATTCATACGAAAATGTAAAAGTTGTTATATAGATATTGACTAAAGCGCATATATGAGTTATAATATATATGATGTTAAGTTCTTATATTTCAATGTTAACATCCGTTTTGTTGTCTCCTTTCTTTTGTTCTACACATATTATTTTATGTAATCTGATCTTGGTTAAGCAGGGCTTATGCTCTGCCTTTTTTTTGCACGGTTACGAAAACGTATTCGTTATTAAATATAATGTGAACTCGTTCAGGAAGCGTGCAGAATATACAATTTAACATGAAACTATATTGCGTTTTTAATGCAAATGTGATATAATGAAAAAAGAGTATTTTTTTGTGAAAGGCATGGTCATGTTTATGGGTAAAAACATCATTCTTTACGGTCCTCCCGGTACAGGTAAAACTTACAACTCGGTCAACTATGCTCTGGCTATAATTTATAACATTCCTGTTGAAGCTGTTATGAAAAAAGATTACAACGCCATGCTGGACCGCTACAACGAGCTGAAAAACAATTTCGGTCAGATAGAATTCACCACCTTCCACCAGTCTATGGGATACGAGGAATTCATCGAGGGTATCAAGCCCGTTTTCCTCGAAACTATGAACGAGCGTGGTGAGCGTACACGTAAAAAGGAAATGGTCTATGTCGTTGACAAGGGTATCTTCCGTGAGTTCTGCCAGAAAGCCGCAGAGCACCCCGACGAAAGATACGTTTTCATCATAGATGAGATCAACCGTGGTAATATCTCCAAGATCTTCGGTGAGCTTATCACCGTTATCGAGCCTTCAAAGCGCCTCGGTATGCCCGAAGAAGTAAAGGTAAGGCTGGCATATTCCCAGGAGCCTTTCGGCGTTCCCAACAACGTTTATATCGTCGGAACCATGAATACCGCCGACCGCTCCATCGCCCTGCTGGATACTGCTATACGCCGTCGTTTCGACTTCGTCGAGATGCTCCCTCAGCCCGAGCTTTTCCACGACACCTATGTCGAGGGCGTAAGCATAGAGCAGCTGCTCACAATTATCAACAAGCGTGTTGAGATACTCTGCGACAGAGAGCACACTATCGGACATGCCTACTTCATGTCACTGAAGGAAGACCCCTCTATCCAGCGTCTCGGCTCTATCTTCAAGAACTCTATCGTTCCTCTGCTCCAGGAGTATTTCTACGGCGATTACCAGAAGATACGCTGGGTTCTGGGCGACTACAACAAGGAGCCTGAGGAGCAGTTTGTAAAGGCTCTCGCCATCGACTACAAAAAGACCTTCGGCGAAAACGTTGAGCTTTTCCTCGATGTTGATGATACATACGAAATAAACGAAGCCGCTTTCTGGAACATAAACGCTTACAGCAAGCTGCTGTAATTTGGAGGGCTTCCGCAAATGGGAAAAAGAGACCGTTACAAGCTGCGTGAAACGCAGTTCTTCACCATAGAGGGCTCTTCGGAACGGGAGGGCGGTATCCCGCTGCCTGAGCATATTTTTGATATGCTTGAAGGCTTTGTGCTGGAAAAGAAAATGCCCGACCCAAGGGGCATAAACAGCTATATCCTCACCGCTGAGGGAGAGGGAAGCGAACGTATCCTCCGTGCAGGCGGATATGTAGGTGCTATGGTCTTCAAGGACGGAACTCAGGTAGAGATCCTGCCCATGCTTGCCGCAAGGAACCGCAAGGGCGAATATCTTTCAAACAAAAGAGTTCTGCTCAATATGCTCAAATCAATGAAAGCCCTGCCTCTTACAAACTACAATCTTAACACCCGTGCAGCCGAAAATCTGAATATATTCGAAACTTTCATCCTTGCCTTTATTAACGAGGTTCAGGCGATAGTTCACAACGGTCTGAAGCAGTGCTATGCTCCTCACATCGAAAATGAACGCTTCCTGAAAGGAAAGGTAATATATTCTCTCCACGCCACCAAAAACTTTGCCCACAAGGACAAATTCTACGTTCAGTACGATGTTTTCACCGTTGACCGCCCCGAAAACAGGCTTATAAAGTCAACGCTGAAATATCTGCGGAACATAACCTCCTCCGCCCGAAGCAGAAACAAGCTGGAGGCACTTATAGCAAACTTTGACGGCGTTGAGTATTCCCAGAATTACGAAAGGGACTTTTCCGCTTCCGTAATCGACCGCAGTATGCAGGGCTATGCAAATGCGCTGCGCTGGGCGGAAATATTCCTGCTCAGCCGATATGTCACCGTGACAAAGGGCAGAAACATGGCATATGCCGTTATCTTCCCCACAGGCGAGCTTTTCGACAGCTACACCGTGTATAATCTGGGAAGAATGCTGGATAATCAGCGCTTCCGTGCTGAAATTCAGAAAAAGCGCTATCCGATGCTCAACAGGCCAATGCCAAAGGACAGCTCACAGGCGCTGGCTGTTATGACCTGCCGTGAAAACGGTATGAGAGTTGTTTTTGACTCAAAGTGGCAGGAGCTTAACGCAGATGATGAAAACTGCGGTATTCTCCAGACTGATATTTACGATTTGTATAATCTTCTTGAAATATACAAATCGAACAGTGTCTGCTACATATACCCCCTCACAAGAGAAATGCGTGAGGACAGGCGTGAGATATGCTTCAAAAACGAGGACGGTATCCTTGGAAGAGTATGCTTCGTGGATATCGGCGACATGGAGGGCAGCCTTTCGGCAGTCCTCGAACACATCTTCGGTCAGAAGATATCCGCAGATACCGCAGTATAAATACCATAATATAACACATCAAAATCCCGATATTCCGAAACATAGCGGAATATCGGGATTTTTTATTGGTTATAAGATGATTATAATTAAATTAAGGAGATTGAAGATTTATTCACAATATGATATAATACAAGCATAAGATATATATGGGGTGATATTTTGCTTTTTTTCAACAATATCCGCTTCCAGATAGCAGCTGCCGCAGTGCTTATAATAATCATTTTCGATTACCTGCGCAACCCGCACCTGAAGCTGATGTCAACAAACGCATTCCGTGCAATGCTTATATGCACTGTCTGCAACCTTATGCTTGATATTTCGACAGTTTATACAGTGACGCATCTTGATACAGTCCCCCCGCAGCTCAACAGGTTTCTGCACCAGCTGTTCATCGCCAGCGTTATAATGGTGCTGTTCTTCAACTTCCTGTATGTGCTTATCCTGAACAGAAACCAGGAAAGGCTTACAAAGCGCACTTTCGGGGCTGTGATAGCTCCGCTGGCAATATCTGCCGCAGTGATCATCGCAGGCAAGCTTGAATTTTTCGCCTCCGACAAGGGCGCATATTCCTATGGTCCCATGGCGGATATGGTCTATGTATGCGGTCTTATCTACCTTGTGATGACCTTCGGTATAATCTACAGCAAAAAATGCACATTGTCATCATATCAGAAAATATCCGTTCAGGTAGGTATGTTCATATGGCTGGGCAGCCTGGTAGTGCAGAGAATATTCCCTACGGCGCTGCTTTCGGGACTGGGCTGCGTGCTGATGGTGCTGTGCGTATATTTCTCCTTTGAGAACCAGAGGGAGAATTACGACGCTGAGACCATGTGCTTCAACCGAAACGCATTCCACCGCCAGATGGCTGAATATTACGCCAACCGCAAGCCCCTGAGCATAGTGAACGTTACGCTGGAAAATTACGAGCGCATCAACACAATGTATGGCCATGAGTACGGCAGAAAAGCCATGCTGTGCGCCAAGGAAATGATAGACGGAGTTCTGGGCGGAAGCGTTTTCCACTCCCGCAGCAACACGTTCACCGTTTTCTACAGCGACTGCGAGGTAGATTGCCGCAAGCTGGAATCGCTGCGCCACGCACTCTGCTCCCACTGCTTCCCCGACGCTCAGCTGGAATTCAGGATAAGCGTTATCGACCTGCGGAAATATTCCAACGGCACCGACGAGGCATATGAGCTTATGCGCTTTATGAAAGAATACGGCAAAAGCTCCGACGAGGTAATATGCAGGCTGGACGACAGCATTATCGAAAAGAAGTTCCGCCGTGACAAGATAGATAAGCTCCTTACCGAAGCCGTGCAGAACGACGGATTTGAGATGGTATATCAGCCCATCTACAGCACCGAACAGGGCAGGTTCAGGTCTGCGGAAGCGCTTGTGCGAATGAAAAACACAGGCGACCTGGGCTTTATCTCGCCCGAGGAGTTTATTCCCATTGCCGAGGAAAAGGGGCTTATAATGGATATAGGCGACATTACCCTGCGCCTTGTGGCGGACTTTGCCAAGCGCCGCACACTTACCGACAAGCTGGAATATATCGAGGTGAACCTTTCGGGAATACAGGCGTGCGCCCCCGAGCTGGAGGGCAGGCTCACAAAGATACTGGCTGAATATGATATCCCGCCCGCATTCATCAATCTGGAGATAACCGAGACCGCCGCACTTGATTCGGGCGAGGCATTCGATACAAACGTGTCCGCCCTCAGGGAAAGCGGATTCAGCTTTTCAATGGACGATTTCGGCACAGGCTACTCCAATCTTTCACAGATGAACCAGATGCGCTATGACCTGGTAAAAATGGATAAGAGCATAATCTGGGACGCATTCGGCAAGGGTAATGAAAAGTCCGAGCGTCTGCTTGCTTCGGTTATTCGACTGCTGAAAGCCATAAATGTAAAGATAGTAGCCGAGGGCGTTGAAACCAAGGAAATGACCGATTATCTCACCGAAAGGGGAGTTGATTATTTGCAGGGATATTATTTCTCGAAGCCTGTAAATGAAGATAAGTTCCTTGAAGTTATATCGGCATAAATACAAACAAAAGCACCCTGCACTGACTGTGCAGGGTATTTTTGTGGGTGCTGACAAACTACGTTTGCTTGCGGCTAACGCAATTAAGCATATTGCGTACAATATAACTAATCCCCACCGCAGAGCTAAACAAAACTAACAGCAGATACTCGATATCTAAACGCCAGACCGAAAATGAGCGGGGCGGCGGTAAAAGAGGTTAAACAAAGCCAGATAAAGGAGCTGAAAAAAAAGATTATGCACAACGGTAAAAGCGGGCTTGGTGGGGGAGAGAGGGTAGGGAAGAGAAGTGCAGAGGAGAAACCGTAGGGGAGAGGGGGGAATGCCCGCTTTTGTAGGGTTT
>ERZ1106963.709-NODE-709-length-46066-cov-3.735954_pt1 | contig 46066 bp, 38 predicted proteins | sample MGYA00403681_ERZ1106963 | MGnify/ENA primary metagenome ERZ1106963 (study PRJEB35170, sample SAMEA104062407) | human gut metagenome | biome: human gut; feature: human-associated habitat; material: faeces | place: Denmark | collected 2012-05-03 ...
CTTCCGATCTGTAAATGGCAGTTATGTGAATCCATCCGGGTACGTAAACTGATATAGAAGGCAATAAAAGGAGATACAGCAATGGAAGAGAACCGGAAACATCATTCCTTCAGAAAGGGACTTATCTGCGGAGTGCTGATCAGTGTGCTGACAGTCTCTGTCTGCGGCTGCGGTGCTGTCTGGATTACCGCCTCTGAAATGGGTGTTCTGCTGTACACATCCTACGGCTTTGAGAAAAACGGCAGATTTCTACAGTATCGCCTATAAGAAACTGACACGCATGGCATATATGCCGTGCAGCATATCCCGAAAATTTCCTTTGAAAGGAGTCTTATTCCCATGAATTATGCAGAATCTCTGGGCGCACGGGCAAAAGCAGCGGAGCCTGCCATTGCCACAGCCGCACCCCGACTGAAAAACAATGCCCTTGCCGCCATCGCAGATGCCCTGCTGGCGCGGCAGGAGGAAATCCTGGCGGCCAATGCCAAAGACCTGGAAGCAGCCGCCGAAAGCAACATGACTGCGGCGTTTCAGGATCGTCTGCGTCTGACCCCGGCGCGGATTTCCGGCATGGCCAATGCTGCGAAACAGCTGATTGCCGCAGAGGATCCCATCGGTTCCGTAGACAGCGGCTCTGTCCGCCCCAACGGCCTGCAAATTCTCAAAACACGCGTTCCGCTGGGCGTGATCGGCATTATCTTTGAATCCCGTCCCAATGTCACCGTAGACGCTGCAACGCTCTGCCTGAAGGCCGGCAATGCAGTTATTCTCCGGGGCGGAAAGGAAGCTATCCACTCCAACACTGCCCTGGCGCAGATCATGCGTGACGCAGTAGAAACAACCGGACTGCCCAAGGACATCATCCAGCTGGTAGAGGATACTTCCCGGGAAACCGCCGCAGATATGATGCACCTCACCGGCTATCTGGATGTACTCATCCCCCGGGGCAGCGCCGGACTCATTCAGGCCGTTCTGCGGCAGTCCACCGTGCCGGTAATCGAAACCGGTGCCGGAAACTGTCACGTCTATGTAGACCGCTGCCTCCATGGGGAAGCAGACTATGACATGGCCGTCCGGATTATTGACAACGCCAAGACGCAGCGGCCGTCCGTCTGCAACGCCATTGAAGGCCTTGTGATTCACAAGGACGTTGCCGAGGCGATTCTCCCCCGTGTGCAGGAGACGTTCCGCGCCCATGATGTCACCATCTATGGCTGCCCGCGCACCAGAGAAATCCTGGGGGATTCCGTCCAGCCAGTTACAGAAGAGCTGTACAACACGGAATTCAATGACTATAAAATCACAGTAAAAGTGGTGGACAGTCTGGATGAAGCCATGGCGCACATTGCAAAATACAGCACGAAGCACTCGGAATGCATTATCACACGGGATCTGGATGCAGCACAGACATTCCAGCGCAAGGTAGATGCCGCAGTGGTCTATGTTAACGCTTCCACGCGCTTTACAGACGGCGGCGAATTCGGCTACGGCGCAGAAATCGGCATTTCTACCCAGAAGCTCCATGCAAGAGGCCCTATGGGACTCCACGAACTGACAACTGTAAAATATCTGGTTACCGGAAACGGCCAGATTCGGGAATAATTTTTTTCCACAGCAACAAAAAACCGAAACACGGACAGAAATCCATCCGTGTTTCGGTTTTTTTGTATCTATTCCGCGCAGACTCAGGAAAATCTGCCGTCCTCGTCTTTGATTTTGCTCCACATATACCGCAGCATCCAGCCGTCAAAGTCTGTGATCTTCATAGCAGAACCAGCCATCATCAGGGAGTTTTCCCCACCGGGGAAGCCGCCGGGCGGAAAGCCGTTGGATTCGCCTTCGCCGCCGTAAAAATCCGTCATGCCAAAGCCGTGGCCGATTTCATGCTCCAGCACGTGAATACCGGAGCCGTCCAGCATATTGAGATAGGCCGTATCCGACAGACGCTGTCCCCAGTCACCGCCGCAGCCGCCGATGTTCGGGAAGCCCTGTGTGCCCCACAGATACATGTCGAACCGTTTGTCCAGGCCGCCGGGATAGTTGTAACTGCTGTCAGAGAAGTGGTCGAACCGGGAAATCTCAGACGGTGCACTGGGCAGCTTATCCGGAATGGTGTCCACGCCGTTGGAGGTGTCATAGGTGCTGTCATAGTCGGAGATCAGGTTGTCATAGACCACCTCATCCGGCTGGAGGTCTTGCAGGACGGATTTGTCCAGGACAGCCCAGCCTACAATTTTTACGTCGATGTGATCATACTTCCAGCCGTCCCAGCCCTTCAGCCAGTCATTCCAGCCGTTGATGCAGTCACTCACCAGCTTTTCAAACTGCTGGCGCTGTTCCAGGGTCAGGGTACGGTAGGACTGCCACCGTACCACATAGTTGATGGTGCCGTTTCCGGCATCAATCTGGTCGAAGATGGTGTTCCGGCGCTCGGTGGATTTCTCCGCAACAATACGGTTGTTCCAGATCCAGTCTGCCGCATCGGTGTAATCGCTGGGGAAGTCCGCCATGGTGAGATCCTGCCGGGGCGCTTCCGTGGTTGTGGTGACAGTGGTGGTTGTCGTAGTGGCCGGGGTGGTTTCTGTTGTGGTGGGTTCTGTCGTCACCGGCGGATCCCATGCAGGCACCATGCTGCATTCCGGCATGCGCACCTCTGCCATGGCCACATTCTCGCCCAGCAGATACTGCTGGAGCCGCTGCACATCTGCCCCATTCAACGCACCGTCTCCGTTGGTGTCGCCTACAGCCTGCTGCGCAAAATCCATATCTGCGCCACTTTCCTGCACTGCCTTTCGCAGCTGCGAAAGATCCAGACCGTCCACAACACCGTCACTATTCCAGTCACCCATGTGCAGATTCGTCACCGGCTGGGGTGTCACCTGTGCGTAGATCGGGGATTCCACGCCGCTGCGGAATCCCCGCAGATAGCCGTCCTCACCCAGTTCAAATGTCCCGGCAGAGGTAGAAAGTTCCAGCCTGTTTTCCCTGAAATTCTCTGTTAAGTAGTATTCTCCCTGGGACAGGGCAGATTTGATGGTAACGCCCAATTTTGTTTCTGTAAAGTACCAGGTATTGTAGGGCGCCACGCCGTCCGCCTCATAAAAGCCGACCTGTACGCCCTCACCCTCTGTACCGCCGCTTACACTGAGATAGCGCCCGGCTGCATCCCGGAGCACATATCCCGTCCAGGTGTTGTACTCCGCCGAGGAAGCCGCCAGCACCGGCAGAGACGCCACCGCCAGCACTGCCGCTGTCAATGCTGCGGCGCTGCGGCGCAAGTAATTTGCTTTTTTCATCATAACTCCTCTCCATAAAAAATGCTATGCAAATTGTCGTTCTCTTGCATTATACCATAAATTTTGTAAAATTGCAATAGTAATTTTCAAATTTTATCTTTCGTTTTATTACATTCGTCGCTTGACTTTTACCGGATTCGCCAAATTTATGCCAAAGCCGCTCTTTTTCAAAAAAATGCCGATTTTTTTCAAAAAAGGCTTGACTTCACGGGAACATTCTGTTATAATAGATGTGTTATCCTTGCTTATATCTTACGTATAGGCGAAATCCAAAAGGAGGTGTATTGAGTATGGCAAAGAAACAGGAATCCTACGAGCTGATGACGGTTTTCAGTCTGAAGAACGGGGAAGATGCTGCAAAGGAACTGGTAGAAAAGTTCCGGGAAAAGATTGCATCTGTTGCCACACTGGACGAAGTAAATGAGTGGGGCAAGCGCAAGCTGGCATATCCGATCAACGATGAGCCGGACGGGTACTACACACTGTATACCTTTACGTCCACCCCGGATGTTCCGGCAGAAGTAGAGCGTGTTCTGAACATTACAGACGGCGTTCTGCGTTCTTTGGTAACTGTAAAGTAAGATCTGAATGAGAAAGGAACCGATATGCTGAACAAAGTGATTTTGATGGGACGGCTTTGTGCTGATCCGGATTTCCGGCAGACACCCAGCGGTGTTCCGGTTTGTCGGATTCGCGTGGCCGTTGACCGCCGTTTTGCAAATAAGCAGACAGGTGAGCGGGAGGCTGATTTTATCAGCGTGACCTGCTGGAGACAGCAGGCTGAATTCGTGAGCCGTTATTTTCATAAGGGCAGTATGATCATTGTGGAGGGCAGTCTGCGCAACAGCGACTACACCGACCAGAATGGCGTCAAGCACTACAGCATGGATGTTCAGGCTGACAACGTTTCTTTCGGAGAATCCAAGCGTTCCGCACAGGAAAACGGCGGCGGCTATCAGGGTGCATATCAGCAGCCCGCTTATGCACAGGCGGCACCTGCTCCTGCTGCACCGGCAGCGCCTGCCGCAGCACCGGCACCGGCAAATTCCGGCGCACCGGGCTCCTTACAGCTGGGCGATTTGGGTGATTTTGAAGAAATTCTCAGTGACGGCGAAGTTCCCTTCTAATCAGAGCGTGAAATGAAATACCGCATTGCAGATAGGAGGATATATCAGCATGGAGAGAGAAAGATCTCAGCGCGGCGGCAAGCGCCCCCGCAAAAAGGTTTGCATGTTCTGTGTAGATCGCGTAGAGCGCATCGACTATAAGGATGTTGCAAAGCTCAAGAAGTGCATGACTGAGCGTGCAAAGATTCTGCCCCGCAGAGTCACCGGCACCTGTGCATTCCATCAGCGTGAACTGACAACTGCCATCAAGCGTGCAAGACACATTGCACTGCTGCCGTATGTCAGCGACTAATCGCAGTTTTGATACTGAAAAAAAACAAAAGCACTTTTCCAATTTGGAAAGGTGCTTTTTTGCGTCCAAATCCCGAAAAAAAGCGGCGGCACCTGCATGTTTTCTTGCAGTATGCCGCCGTTTTTCGTCAAAACCGTATTGTCAGATCGGTTTTGCAGCGCCGTGCGCTGTTATGGTTCAAGAAGACTACTCTTGGGAATCGCGTGATTTTTTATGCAGCTGTTCCGGCAGAATCGCTGAAATTTTCATTGGGATTTTCTGCATCCTGTCCCGGTGCCATGCCGTTCGGTGCACCGCCGGGGCCGCCGCCTGGCTGGCTGCCGCCGGGATTTCCGCCGCCGAACCGGCTGCCGGAGCCGCCGTTTGCGGTAACAGAGGTACCGCCGGTCAATGTGCCGCCTTCTGCATAGCCGTCTGCATTGGGTGTACTGCCGCTCAGCGTGCCGCCGGTGACGATCTGATAGCTGGACGCATCTCCGTCACCAATGCCGTAGATAACATCTGAAACGGCCTTCGGCGAGATCAGCGAAACCAGCACATTTCCGTCACCATCCACAATGCTGATGGTGTCCCCGGCCGCAGCGCTGCAATTGGTTGCCACCAGGCATCCGTTCTCCGGATATTCCATCATGCCCTTGCTGGAAAGCGCCAGCAGCGTACCGCCGGAATATGTCATGGTGCCGTTAGCATCCAGAGAGCCATCACCGCCGCTGGTGGGGCCGCATACCAGCAGAGTGCCGCCGGCCATAGTCCAGGTGCTGTTGGAATCCACGCCGTCTCCGTCTGCGCAGATATAGGCATAGCCGCCGGAAATAGTCATAGCGTGGCTGCCCTCATTGCCGCCGGTATTAAGTCCGTCATTGGAGGCATCCAGAATCCGGATTGTGCCGCCGGCGATCTCCATTTCTGCCTTGGACTCAATGCCCTCTGTGCAGCGCTGAATGGTAATATTGCCGTCAGAAACAGTCAGATTTCCATGGGCGCTGATGCCCTTGTTATCTGAGGTCAAATCCAGATCTGTGCCGGAAAATTCCGCGGTTCCGGATGCATGTACCGCATGATCGGTGGCATTCACGGTGCAGCTGCCGCCGGACATGGTCAGATTGCCGCTGCACTTGATGCCCTTGCTGGAAGCGTCCGCTGCAGTATCTGTTTGTGTATCGGATACTGCTGTGGTTGTAGTTTCCTTTGTTTCTGCCGGTTGTGCTGCGGTTTGCGCAGCGGTTGTCACAGAATTGTCCGCTGTCATGTTATTTTCAGGGGAAGCAGGCTGGGTGCCGTCCGGTTTTTCCGGGGGATTGCCTGTGGGAGCGGTGCCGTTTTCAGAAGAATTGCTGCCATCCGGCCGCGCCGGCGGATTGCCGGAAGGGGCTTCACCGCTGGGCATTTCCGGAGGAGTACCGCCGGAGAAGTCTGCCGGAGCACTGCCGTCACCGCCGGGTGCCATTCCGCCGCTGAACTCCTCCTTGGAGGAATCGGCTACCGTACCTGTGGTGGTAATGTTCATCTGCCCACCGCTTTGCAGCAGGTCACCATCGGCCTGTACGCCGTCCTCTCCGCTGGTTATGGTCAGGGTTCCGTATTCCATCTGGAACGTACCGCCGCAGTGAATACCGTCTTCCGGCGCATCAATGGTCAGAATGCCGCCGCCCAGTTCCATATCTCCGGCACAGTGAATGCCCTTTGCACTGACGGAATCCCCTGTTCCTGCATCTTCTGCGGTGCCGAGGCTGGTAAGGCTATAGTCCCCGTCTGTAATCCACACCAGGGATTCCGCCTGTAAGCAGTCCCCGCCGGACTGAACGGAAAGGCTGCCGTTCTCGAACTGCAAAAAGCCCTTTGTCACATCACCGGTTTCTGTTGCCTTTACGCCGTCATTTCCGGCGGTGACGGCAACATCGCCGCCAAACAAGGCCACGCATTCCTTGCTCTTTATGCCGTTTTCCTTTGCCTGAACTGTAATGGTTCCGTCCATCAGCTTCAGCACATCCTTGCACACAATGCCGTCTGCGCAGTTGCCGTTGATAGTGAGCGAACCAGTTCCGTTGATGGTCAGTTTATCCTGGACATAGAGTGCGCTGGGTGACACGTTCTTTCCGCTGATTTCTTCCTCGGAATAGCCGCTGCCGTCCTCCAGCCGGTTTTCTGTATCCTTTGCCAGGGATAAAATGGTGCGCTTTTCATTGAGACAAACCAGCGCCGGGCCGCTGGAATTGGCAATCTGCATGCCATTGCAGTAGAGCTTGACTTTTTCCGATCCGGTCACCAGCAGCTGGCCGTCTGTCAGGGAACCGGTAATGGAATAGGTGCCGCCGGCCGTAATGGTCACCTGATTGCCGTCCACAGTAACTGCCTTGGTATTGCCCTTGACTTTGGTATCTTCGTCCTTTAATGTGATTTCTGCATCAAAGCTGTCATAGGTATTGGTTTCATCTTCTGTATCTGTTGTGACACCCATTGTGCCGCTCTGGACGCTGGAAAGCGCCTGGCCGCTGATGCCGCTTGTTTCTGTTTGATCTTCCGCGCTTTCTGTTACCTGCGTCACTGCACTTTCTGCGGTTCCGCTGTCTGTTGTACGATTCTGTGAGCACCCGGTGCAGGCAACTGCCGCTGCAACTGCCATTACCATTGCCCAGTGAAAAAATTTCTGTTGCATACGCCACACGCTTCCTTTCTGATTTGGTACCCCAGGGATGATGTTTTTCTTCATGCCTCATACTCCTTTTGTTTCCTTGCAGCATTTATTTTTCGAAACCTGTATGCATTCATTTTCGCATCCAGATTTTCAAGTTGCGCCGCAATTCCGTGTACCCAATTCCCCGCGTGCTTTTTTCTTTCTGTCTGTATTATCCCATACCAGTATGGAAATTATGTGAAAGCCTTGCGATTTCTTCCTAAAAAGGCAGTGTACGGCTTCCCTCACAGAATACAAAAAACAGGGCACCGTCCCGAAAGACGATTTGCCCTGTTTCCCAATGCATGATTCTGTAATTTTATGGTTTCTGACACGTAAAGGTGGAAGAACAGCCCATCATGTCCCTGCTGTTTTCTGTAAACTCCATGGCAAGATAGTAGCTGCTTTTCGGATTCTCCGGGTCTTCTACAATCCACGCCACTAAAAACTGCTGTGTGGCCGGATAGTACCCTGCGATCTGCTTGGCATCATAGGCACCCAGCGTCACCTGGGATGCCAGCAGATCTTCACAGCCACTGTCCCCCTGCAAAGCGGTATAGATTGTATTGGCAGCGGTGTCTCTGTCAACATCGGTATACTTTTGCAGGGTAACGACATTGTACGGATCCTGGCAATACTGCACCAGGCCGCTGACATCGGTGTCCTGGAATTTATGAAAGGATGCCGGAACCTGGAGAAAACCGTGTGCTTCGTCTCCAATCCACATCAGTTCCCCGGTATAGGAAAAGTCCCCGGTAGCGTCTGTCACCGTTTTGGTTTCGTTCGCCGGGAACTCTCCGGAAGCGGCTGTCTCTGCGGCAGAGATTTCGGTTTCCGCCTCTGTTTCCGTCTGTGTCACTTCCTCCGTTTCCGGTTCTGTGGAATCCTCGGGTTTCTCTGTCTTTTCTGTCTTTTCCGCAGAAGAATCATGCTCTTTCTTCTCCGCAATGGCGCCGGCTCCTCCGGAAACAGTACCGCTGTTCCAGGAGCAGCCCGACAGCATTCCCACACAAAGCGCAGCGCACAGCGCCAATCCCCAATATCTCTTTTTCATTTACTTCTCCTGTTCTTCCTGTGCGGCATCATCCGGTGTCTGTGTCTCCGGATTTCCGTCATAGTCCATCTTTCGAACATGGTACTGCACATCTTCCAGAAGCTTCCGGTTTGCGGCAACGGTGTCCCCCAGCAGCCCCAGCGTAATGGTCTGGAAGCCGATCATCAAAAGGACAGATGCCAGAATCAGAGACTGTACATGGCCGCCGCCGGTTCCCATAAAGAAGTATACCAGGAAGCGGATTCCCACTGCCAGCCCCAGCACAAAGAGAATCAGTCCGATGGTGCAGAAGAATTGCAGCGGACGGTACATTGCGGTGGAGCGGATGATAACAGAAGCAGAGCGCTTCATATACCGCCACATGCTGGAAAACAGACGGGACGGTCTTGTTTCCGGATTGGTTCGGATGGGCACAGAGGCTACTGCCATCTTGCTCTGACCGGCCTGGATAATGGTTTCCAGGGTGTAGGTGTACTCGTTTACCACGTTCATCCGCATGGCAGTCTCTCTGGAATAGGCGCGGAAGCCGGAGGGCGCATCCGGAACATCGGTACGGGATGCCACCCGGACAACCCAGCTGCCCAGATGCTGGAACTTCTTCTTTTTCCAGGAAAAATGCTCCGTCTCATCAATGGGGCGCTCTCCGATTACCATATCTGCCTTTCGCTCCAGGATGGGGCGCACCAGCTTTTCGATATCTGCGCCACAGTACTGGTTGTCCGCATCGGTATTGACAATGATGTCAGCACCCAGCCGCAGACAGGCATCCATGCCAGCCATAAAGCCCCGTGCCAGTCCCTTGTTCCGGCGGAAGGAGACAATGTGGTGAAAGCCCAGCTCCCGGGCCTTCTGCACGGTCTTATCCTTGCTGCCGTCATTGATAATCAGATATTCAATGGTGTCAATGCCGTCAATGTGTCTGGGCAGATCATTGTATGCCAGTTCCAGTGTTTCTTCCTCGTTATAGCAGGGAATTTGTATAATCAGCTTCATAATTTCTATCCTTTCCGAAAACGTATCCGTCTGTTCCGCCGTGCGTCAGTCTTCCGGCGTAAAGGTCAGAGATTTCAGCGGAAATCCCAGCTGACGCATATCACCCGGTGCAATCTTATCCGCATTCCACAGCGTACTGTGGAATGTTACCACATTTTCTCCGTCCCGTATCAGCTCTGCCGGCACGGAAAGCGAAATGGTGCCGCCGTTATTGGAACTGTCTACCACAAGGGTTCCGGCATTCTTTCCGTTGATATCCACCTGAATGGGATACTGCTGCATCTGGAGTACATCCAGAGAAATGCCGCAGCCCAGCTCCAGAGACAGGGTGTACTGCCGCTGATCCAGGTAGCAGTGTACCGAGGGATCCTCTGTATTTGACCAGCAGAACTCCCCTTCCAGCACGCCAAATCCGCGGTAGCGTTCCGCAGCGCTGGTCACAGCCGGATAGGACAGCTGCTCTGACTGGCAGGCATACAGCTTGACAATGGACGGGGTCTCCTGATATTCCAGCGGAAACGGAAGAATTCCCACACGGCCGCTGACATTATCATCATAATACTGCATCACATCATTGGAATACACCAGGCGGAACTGGGATTCAAAGGCATCCGTCCATTCCCCCAGTCCCAGATAATAAACGGTGTCATACTGCTGATCCAGCTGCGCCGCCTGATCGGTGAGATCATCCAGAACCGGATAAACGGCCGCACCAGTCATGGCGCGAATCGGCAGATACATCGTCCACATATAATCTCCGTCTACTATGACGCAGTCGCCGGACTGAATCTTTTCTGTGGTCTCTTCCAGGACATCCCACTGTAACCGGGTATCATCCTGCTGCACCGCCAGGAAATGATCATACGGTGCTAAGATTGCCACACCGGCAGCCAGCACAGGAACTGTCACCCGTGCCCGGAGCCGATCCAGCGTCAGAGCCGTAAAGACTGCCGCAATGGGCAAAAACGGTGCCAGATAACGGCCATAATAGTAGAAATACTGCACCTGGTACCGGAGGAAGGCAGAATAAAACGCGATACAGTAAAATGCCATCACCAGGATTACCAGCCGCTGTGGGGATTCCAGGTAAAACCGGGGACGAATTATGCCCACAATCCATGCCGCAAGCAGCGGAATCACACCAACACATGCCGCATAGCCCCACAATGCCGTCCCGGTAAATTCTGCCCGGGGAGTCTCTGCGGTAATGCATTTCAGCAGAATATACAGAACAACCGGCACCAGCAGAATTTCCGCCAGAACGAATCCGGTGGCGGAGGTGCGAATGCCCTCCATTCGCTGCACCGCATTCCGTTCCGGATGCTTCTTGTGCACGAAAAGATGTGTCAGCAGCACATAAGCCACACAGAGCACCAGTGCAGCGCCGCAGACCGCAGGAATCAGACGCGGCAGATCACTCTGGTCAATGCCCAGGCCGAAGATTGGGCTGTAGTTGTTCATGGTGTAAAACGGCTGGACATGCCGCATGGCAAAAAAGCTGACCAGATATCCCACAACCGTCACCGGCATCAGCACAGCAAAGCTCCGGCGGCCGGTAATCCAGTACATACCGCCGTACAGCACCAGAAACATAGGGATCATGGTATAAATCGATACATGGAAGCAGCCGAACACCGCCACCGGCAAAATGGACATCCACTGCCGCTCCGGATGGTCTGCATCCGTCAGAAAATAGAGGAACAGCGCCAGCACAACGCCTAAGAAACCTTCTGTCAGCGCAGACTTTGCCACCCATACTACAATGGGAGAAGCTGCCGTCAGAATGCACGCCAGCGCCGAAGAACTGCGGCGCAGCTGAAAGTGCTGGCAGACAAAGAACGTCAGGAAAATGATACAGAAATAGAACACGGTCTGCACATGCAGCATCTGGCTCATGCCAAAAATGGTTCCCCACATTGCCAGAATCGATGCATAGGTGGGGATGCCGTGATAGATGCCGGAAACCGGGCTGACGTTGTTGTCATACACCGTTTCCGGATAACTGGTATTTCCGATATCATACCCGATCAGACGATGATAGACATTTTCTGCAAACGTACCCTGCTGCTCCGGGGAAACCAGATGATACTCTGCAAAATCCTGCTGCCGGTCTGTAATCCCGTTCATCAGATTGATTGCAACCGTCTGGTATACGCCCTCATCCTGTCCCATGCCGAAAAAGCCGTGCTTTACGGCCACCAGCACTGCACCGGCCGCACACACCAGCAGCGGTATTCCATAGGGGCGAATGTCAAAGGAAACCTCCGCCAGCTTTTTCCACGGCGTGTGATCCCGAAGCCTTCGCACCAGGATTGCCGCAATTCCCGTCAGGGCAATCAATCCGGCGGTGGCACAGGCACACCGGAACAGCCGAAAGGCATCCAGTACAAACAAACCCATGCCGGCCACGACCCAGGCACTGAACCAGAACGAAACGCCCAGTACCAGAATTTCCAGCACATTGCTCTTTTTCCACCAGATTCCCACTACGGCACAGGCCAGCAGCACACCCAGCAAAACGATTCCAGAAAATAAATTCATCCTGTTTTTGTTCCTCCTAATCTGCCTGTCCGTCTGTGCAGACAGGCCTTTCTTTTCCCCAAATTTCCACGGAAACAGGCGCTTTAGAGCACCTGCCCCACATAACAGCCTTATCTTTCCCGCATCCGGGGCGATTCACCGCCTACTGCCTCAATGACATTGGAAAACTTCTGCATAATCACATTCCAGTCATAATTCCGGCTGATATAGGCTCTTGCGTTGGCGCACAGCTGCATATACTCCACGGGATGGTGGAGGAGATACTGCACAGCCCCTTCAAACTCAAAATAATTGTGATAGAACAGGCCGCCGTTGCTCTTGGTGCAGTGTCCCTTTAAGACTGCGCACGCGCCGTTTACCAGTACCGGCACAGAGAGCGCCATGGCTTCCAGCACAGAAATGGAAAGGCTCTCGTATTTGGATGGCAGCACCAGGGCCTTTGCCCCGGCAATGCCATGGAATTTGTCCTCTTCCGGCACGAAGCCTAAGGGAATAATATCCGGATGCCGCGGAATTTCGCACACAGCCTTTCCCATCAGCACCAGCTTCAGCCGGCCGCCGCAGCGCTTTTTGTATTCCATAAAATAGCGGAACAGCATGGGGCATTCCTTGCCCTCATCAATGCGTCCCACATAAATGAGATATTCGTCCTGAATGCCGTACTGCCGCCGGAATTTTCCGGCATCCGGCGTACAGGGAATGTCCACGCCAGTGCCCATTACATCACACGGAATCGGCTCTGTGCGGGGGAATGTCCGACGCACCAGCTTTCGCTCCTCATCCGTCAGGAAAATAAACGCCTTGGGCTTTGTAAACAGGCTCTCATAGGTGAGAAAATGGAGATACGGCTCCTCATGGGCGGTAGGAATCAGAATCGACTTCTCCGCCACCTCCGGCAGACCTGCCACCGTCAGATAGTAGAGATAGGTGACGAAAATAAACACATCATAGTCATTCTTGTGCTGCCGGATGTACTGGATGCAGGCCGGCGAATACGGCCCCTGCTTTTCGAACCAGATCCGTTCCTTGGCACCGCTGCGCTGTCCGGCGGCCGCCTCCTGCAAATACTGCTCGTTATAGCTGTTAAAGTCCCTGGCGCGCAGCTTTTCCACCGGGAACCGGCGCACGGTGACACCGTGAATGGTCTCCACGTCTCTTGCGTACCAATCCTTCCAGGTGGTATAATCCACCGCCTTGGTGGTCAGGACTTCCACTTCATACCGATTCGCCAGCCGTTCTGCGATCATACGGGTATAATACTCCGAGCCGCCGTTCACTTCCAGGCCATAGCGCTGGTTTACCAGAGCAATTCGCTTCATGTTCTCACTCCTCCGTCAGCTTTTGAAAGAATGTCTTATATTTTTCCACAATGACATCCCAGTCAAAATTTTCCCGTACAAACTGTCCGCCGTTTTCTCCCATGGTCTTTGCCGCTTCCGGATGTGACAGCAGATACTGCACACAGCCCTCAAATTCAAAATAATCCTTGAAGTACAGGCCGCCGTTGGAACGTCTTGCAAAGTCCCGTGTTACGGCGCATTTTGCATGCACCAGCACCGGACGGCCGCACAGCCAGCTCTCCATAATCACCAGAGAAAAGCTCTCGTTATGAGACGGCTGACACAGCAGTTCCGCCGCCGCCATGGCGTTATATTTATCCTGGGCAGTCACAAAGCCCAGGTCATAGACATCGTCCTGCACCGACACGGGAATTTCAATTTGTCCGCCGCCGATGAGCACCAGCTGCAAATCGCTTGGCTGCCGCCGTTTAAACTCAGCGAAATACCGCAGCAGTGTGTGGACGTTTTTCCCGGTATCCTTCCGCCCGGCATAGAGCAGAAACGGCTTTTCAATGTGATACGCCTTCCGGAACGCCTCTGCATCCGGATGCAGGTCGGTATCCATTCCGATTCCCATACAGATCTGCTCCGTAGAAGAAAAATCGTACACCCGTCCGGCCAGCTCCATTTCCGGCATGGCATTATAAATCATGCCCCTTGCCTGAATATAGGCCTGGCGGAACAGACGAAGGTAGAGATAGGCCTCGTCATGAAAACAGGGAATCAGCACCGACTTTTCCGGACAGATCTGCATGCCGAAATAGGTGGTTCCGAACATATAGGGAATGAACACATAGAGGCTGTAGTCATCCGAAGAATCCAGCATGTACTCATACAGCTGCGGACTGTTTACCATCTCTTCCACAAAGGTCTGCTCTTCCTGCAGGGACAGGCGCTGTCCCTGCATCAGTTTCCGGTTCACCCGGTCGAATGCGGCAGTGTCCCGGCGGCGCACCGGAAAGCGCCGTACAACAATATCGTCCACGATTGCTGTTCCGGCTGCATAATAGTTTACATTCCAGTCTGCGTTAAAATCCTTGACACAGGTGGTGAGAATTTCCACTTCCATGCCGGCTTTCTGCAAATGGGTGGCAACCTCCCGCAGCTCCATCTCTGCGCCGCCGGGAATATTCTCCCCATACCACGGAATGACAAATCCGATTTTCTGCATATGTTCCGTCCTTTCTTTTCGGCAGGCTCTGCCGTTTTTTGCCCGGTCTCTGAAAAGCGGCCGGCTTACCGCCCGAATTTGCGCCGTCTCATCGGCTCCCGCGGCGGCACCATTTCCAAAAATTCCCGAATCTGGTGTTCAAACAGCTTTCGGATTTCGCTGTAGGCAAAATCCTGCTGCCGTCTCCGCTGCCCGGCAATGATTTCCCGGCGCAGTCCCGGATCCCGGAGCACCCGGTCTGCCATCAGTGCCGCTTCCATGGGATCATTGGACGACAGCAGCACGCCGCTTCCGCCCAGGGTATCCGAGATCGCGGACGAATCATAGGCCAGAATCGGAATATTAAAGTACATGGCCTCCACCAGCGGCACACAGAATCCCTCATGCTCACTCATGCACAGAAACAGGTCTGCCAGGTGGTAATACGCCAGAATCTGCGAAAACGGAATGTGTCCGGTAAAGACCACATTATCCAGCTCCAGACCGCCCACAAAGCGGCGCAGCCGGTGATAATACCGCTCCATGCCGTTGTACGAGCCGACCAGGAACAGCCGGGATTTCGGGTTGCAGTATTTTTTATAGCAGTAAAAGGCACGGATCACGTCCTCCTGCTTTTTATTGGGCGCAATCCGTCCCACAAATACAAAATTGGTGTAGCCGTCATTGGAATAGTGTTCCATCAGCTCTGGATCCGGTGCCTTTGCATAATCCGAAAACGGAATCAGAATCGGCCGCACCGCAATGGGACACTGATAGTTCAGCTCCCGGAGTACCGAAGCATTATAGGCCGAGTCGGCCATGCAATAGTCCACCTTGTCCGCCAGATGACACAGCCCCCGCATACCATACTCAGAAATCTCCGTGAGGGTTTCATTATAGTCCTTAAAGAAGCGGGGCGGCGTGATATTGTGAAAAATCATCAGCTTCCGGCACGGCAGCTTTTCCAGCGCAAAGCTCAGGTCGGTTCCTGTAGACATGTGATACAAAATCACGTCCTCACCGCTCAGCCGGGGCATTTTGTCTACGGTATACGCAGTGCCTTCTGGCAGGCGGCGGTCTACTGTCTCTGCATAGATTCCGGTCTGAAAACCCATGTCCCGGAGCACCTTTTCCAGTGCCAGCACGTCATTCCCGATTGCGTCCCCCATGCCCATTGTGGGCAGCAGCTGCAATACTCTCATCGTGTGCCCTCCAGCTTGCTCTGAAGTGCTGCAATCTGTGCCTGCATCTGATCCATGGCAATTTTCGCATTTTTCTGCTGCAATTCCAGTTCCTCAATCCGTTCCAGCAGCACCTTGGTGCTGTGCATCCGGGATTCCTGAATGTACAGTTCTATCTGCGTCTGCGCCTGTGCAATATTGGCGTTGAGACTGCTCTGCTCTGCCGCATAGGGTTCTACATAGAAACTTACGAGCTTCCGGATTACCTTCTTAAAGAACACGGCCACCGGATTGCCGGAAATCGGACGGTAGGGATCTACCCGGTGATTGGCATTGACGTACTGTATGTTTCCGTGGAGCATATCCGCATCAAACCGCTCGCTGAAATCGCCGCTGTCGCTGTCACTGGGGACATCTGCAAAGGACAGCATGTCGCTGCTGTAGCCCTTTTCCTTAATTTCTTCCCGGATTCCGTCCATAATCTCGGAAACGTTAATGGGAGATGTATTCTGATTTTCCATAAAATCCAATTCCTTTCTTTTGTGCGGTGTTGCCTTTTGTATCATCCCGTATTTTCTTTTTCAGCTGCATTATGCCTTCACAGCAATTACCGCATAATCCTGGCTGCCGTAGAGCATCTGTGCCACCTGCTGCATGGCTGTGTTAAATTCTTCCACATTTTCTCCGGCAACTTTCAGTGCCGGAATCCGCTGTGCCGGCCGGCTGCTTTCCGGATAGAGTACCTGAATGTTTTCAAATCCGGCCTTTTCCAGATAATACTGCATGGTCAGCGGATGCACCGGCTTTACATGAGACGGATCGATGTAAAATGCATTGGTATAAATGGACAGGGACAGCGGATTGGGTGTCTCCACCACCAGACAGCCCCCGGCCTCTAATTTTTCATAAGCGGTATTGCACAGCGTCATGATCTGTTCCGGCGTGAGGTGTTCTACCACCTGGCCGGCAAAAATGCCGTCCACTGTCTGCATCCGGGACAGATAGGAAATGCCGTCTCCGCAGGCTGCTTTCAGCCCCTGCATGGTGCAGTACTCTGCATATGGTGCATACAAGTCCACGCCTTCTGCCGGGATGCCCTGATCCCGCATCAGAGACAAAAATTCGCCCCGGCCGCAACCGAAGTCCAGAACATGCTGTTTTCCTTCAAAATAGGGCAGATACTGCTTTTGCGCCTGTTTAATGCTTTCAATGGAACCGCGGAAATGGTTCTCAAAATCAAAATATTCGATGGTATCGTAGGTCTGGCCGCCAGCGGGTGCTGCCGGTGCCGGTGCGCTGTCATGAGCCGCGGCTGTTTCCGCCGGAACAGCCGCCGGCGCTTCTGCCTGCTGCCGCTGGAGCTGACGCTGCTGCACCTTTATGCAGTCCATCTGGCTCTGCATGCTGCTGATCTGTGCGTTGTTGTTCCGCAGATTCACACATGCATTTTCAAAATCCTGCCGGAAGGTATCCTGCTGCGCCCGCATGCGCTGCTCCAGTTCCTGCAATGCAGCAATGGATTTTGCAGCATTGTCTCTGGTTTCTGCTGCAATTTTCAGCAGAATATCGTCATCCTTTCCGGCGGCTTCCAGCACGCTGCCGAACAGCTTGCGCTTGAGCCAGCCCTTCAATCCCTTTTGATTCTGAACAGACGTTTGCATTTGCTTAATGTGTTCCATGCCGCTTCCTTTCCCTTACGACCGCTTCCACCGGTGGGGAATCCGCATAACGCCAACGTCTCCCCCGGCAGAAGTCATCTGGATGGTGACTGCCTCTTTTACATAGTCCACCGGGATTCCGTCTCCGCATTCAATTGCAAGATCCAGCAAATAGGTGCCCGGCAGCAGCAGCACCGAGTCCAGCTCTATGGTCACAGTTCCGTCCTGTTCCAGATCGAAGGCATCCTGCTTGTCGATCCGGGTGTTTGTCCCATAGCACTGTACCCCGTCCTGCCGGAAAATACCGATTCCGAATACCGCATCCTGCACCGGCTGTTTCACCTGATAAGAGAATTGCAGCCGGATGGGCTCTCCCGTTTGGAACACGCGCTGTTCCGTGCCGTTTTTGTCACAGACAGAGAGCGCTCCGATCCGGGCGTTTCCGTTTCCCCAGCGTTTTTTCTTTTCCGATGTCTCTTGCTTTTCTTCCGCAGATTTTTCTTGTTTCTGTTTTTGCTTTTGCTGTAGTTCCTTCTGGGCGCTTTCCTGCATTTTTTCGCCCATATATTCCATATATTCCAGATCCACGTCCCGCGCCGGGCCTTCTGCCCGGATCAGACCATCATGAATCCAGATGGAGCGTTCACAAATTTGTTCAATCTGCCCCAGCGAGTGGGACACAATGACAATCGTGGTGCCGTTCGCCTTAATCTCCCGCAGCTTCTGAAAGCATTTTGCCTGAAAGTTTGCGTCGCCTACGCCCAGGATTTCATCAATCAGGAGCACATCAGCATCCACATTGATGGCCACCGAGAAGGCCAGACGCATGTACATTCCGGAGGAATAGGTGCGCACCGGGTTGTCGATAAACTCTTCCAGCTCTGAAAAATCAATGATGGTTTGCAGCCGGTCATCGATTTCCTTTTTGCTCAGGCCGAAGATCGAGGCGTTGGTATAGATATTCTCCCGGCCGCTCATGTCCGGATGAAACCCCGCACCCAGTTCGATCAAACTGGAGACTCTGCCCTGAATGGAAGTGGTGCCGCTGTCGGGATAGAGAATGCGGGTGAGAAGTTTCAGCGTGGTGCTCTTTCCGCAGCCGTTGTGCCCGATCAGTCCCACGGCTTCTCCTCGTTTTACCGTAAATGAGATATCCTTCAGCACCTGGCGGACTTCATGGCGGCGGCGGTTCCGGAACAAAATCCGTTCCTTAAAGCTCTGTCCCTTGTCCAGATAGACCTTGAAATGCTTTTTCACATGGTCTACTACAATTACATCATCCTGCTTGTTCCATTCTGCCATTTACAGTTCCTCCGCAAAGCCCTTTTTCAGGCGGCCGAATGCCGCCATGCCAATCACCAGAAACAGCGCGCCCAGCACTACCGCTTCCAGAAGGCTGCCCAGATCCGGCACCCGGCCGGCATACAGCACATCCCGATAGCAGCTGATCACAGAAGACATGGGGTTAATGTGATACACAAACCGCAGCCGCTGCGGGATCATGTCTACAGAATAGAAAATGGGCGTCAGGTACATCCAGATCATGGTGACAATCCCCAGGATATGTTCCAGATCCCGGAAATACACGGTCACGGCAGAAGCCAGCATTGCCACGCCAAGCGCCAGAAAATATTCCACGATCATAATCACCGGCAGACACAGCAGCGCCAGCGGATTGATAGGCACATGAGCCACAATCATAACCGGGAATATAATGCAGAAGCACAGCAGCATATTGACAAAGCAGCTGGTGACATAGGAAATGGGGATAACCTCTCTGGGAAAATAGATCTTCTTGATCAGATCCTTCTGCGCCACCACGGAGCTGGAGCCGCCGGTAATGGCCGAGGAGAAGAAAATCCAGGGCACCAGCGCCACAAACAAATAGAGGTAATACTTCGGGATTCCGGCATTCATGATATAGGTGAACACAAAGGTGTACACCACCAGTTGCATCAGCGGATTGATAAAGGTCCAGAGGAATCCCAGCACAGAGCCTTTATACCGGCCGCGCAGATCCTTTTTCACCAGACTGAAAATCATCTGGCGGTACTGATAAATTTCCTTCCAAATTTTCATACTTACTTCCTGTCCAGCCCGTTTTCGGCCGCCGTTTCCATCTCATCGGACGCACGGCATGGATTTTTCCATGCAACCGAAAGGGGCAAAAATCAAACGGTGCACACCCTTGCGGCATTTCGGATTTTCCGTTCTGTGTCCGCCGTTTTTTCACAATACACGTATATTTTATTATACCCCATTTTACGAAAAAAGTCAATGTTTTTGGCCATTTCTTCCCGAAAGCGCAAAAAACCGGGGATTTGCACAAGGCATCCCCGGTTTTTGTTTTCTCTTGTCAGCATAGTGCCGCGCCGGGGCAAAATCACCGCCCCGCATTTTCGCATCCTGCCGGATACCGCAGACGCTTACGCCTTGTTTTCTTCGATATAATCTACGATATCGCCAACGGTCTTGATATTTTCCAGATCTTCGTCAGCAACCTTTACACCGAATTCTTCTTCTACAGACATTACCAGGTCTACCAGATCCAGAGAATCTGCGCCCAGGTCATCCTGCATAGAAGCTTCCATGGTAACTTCGTCTTCTTCTACACCCAGCTGATCAACAACCAGTTCCTTCAGCTTTTCAAAAATTTCTTCTTTTGCCATTTTTTCTTCCTCCAATAAATTGATGTTGCGCCCTGTTGTTCCGGCACTGTCCGCAAACCGGCGGTGCCCAGGGGACGTCAAAGGGAACTCTCCCTACCCGTGACACCATATCTGATACGGTTTTCACGAGATAAAATCAGCTGTTTTCCGGTGTTTCCTGAAAGACGCCGATTTTCCTAAACTTAGTATACCGTTCTTTTTGCAAAACGTCAATATCTTTTTGTGATTTTTCTGCTATCGTTTTCACCAAATATTCCTTGATATTTTCGGAGATTTTGTCCAAATCGTTTTGCGCGCCGCCCTCCGGCTCCGGAATTACGGCCTCTGCCACGCCAAACCGCAGCATATCCTCCGCGGTAATTTGCAGCACCTCACAGGCATCCTGTTCTCTAGAAGCATCCTTCCACAGAATGGACGCACAACCTCTGGGAGAAATCACGGAATACAGCGCATTTTCCAGCATTGCCAGATCATCGCAGACACCCAGCGCCAGCGCGCCGCCGCTTCCGACTTCGCCCGGCACCACAGAAATCACCGGGGTTTTCAGCAGCATAAATTCTGCCAGATTCCGGGCAATAGCCTCGCCCTGTCCCCGTTCCTCGGCCTCTACGCCGCAAAATGCGCCGGGGGTGTCAATGAGACAAATTACCGGCCGATGGAATTTTTCTGCCTGATGTGCCAGCCGCAGCGCTTTCCGATAGCCCTCCGGGTGGGGCATTGCAAAATTCGATGCCTTGTTCTCCCGGAGATTCCGGCCCTTTACCTGTGCCAGAATGGTGACCGGTGTTCCGTTCAGGCGGCCGATGCCGCCGATAATCGCGCCGTCATCGCCATAGTTCCGGTCGCCGTGCAGTTCATAAAAATCGGTGAAAATCCGCGGAATATAGTCCCGTACCGTAGGGCGGTTCTTATCCCGGATGAGAAGCTGCCGCTCCCACGCCGTCCGGCGCACCTGTTCCTGTTCCTGCTCCATGCTCACACACCTCCCGCGCTGGTTTCTTTTTCATAGCCGTGCAGCTTCAGCAAATGTGAAAGCACACTGCGCATGCTCCGGCGTTCTACGATCATATCCAGGAAGCCCTTTTCCTGTAAAAACTCTGCCAGCTGGAAATTATCAGGAAGGCGCTGATGGATGGTGCCTTCAATGACACGCCGTCCGGCAAAGCCGATGAGCACCTTAGGCTCCGCCAGGATAATGTCCCCCAGCGAAGCAAAGGAAGCCGTCACGCCGCCGGTGGTAGGGTCGGTCATTACGGTCATATACAGCAGACCGGCCTCACCGTGGCGTGCCACCGCGCCGGAGGTCTTTGCCATCTGCATCAGAGAGAGGATTCCCTCCTGCATCCGGGCACCGCCGGAAGCGGTAAATGCTACTACCGGCAGACCCTTTTCCGTGGCAGTTTCAATGGCACGGGTAATTTTTTCTCCCACTGCGCTGCCCATGGATGCCATCATAAAGTGCGAATCCATGATAATCAGCACGGTACGGGAGCCTTTGATGGTGCATTCTCCGGTAATGACTGCATCCCGCAGGCCGGTCAATGCCTGGAGCGACTCCACCTTCTGGGCATAGCCCGGAAAATGCAGCGGATCGGCGCTGCACAGGTCGGTGTCATATTCCACAAACGAGCCGGCATCTGCCGTCAGCCGCAGCCGTTCTGCCGCGGTAAGCCGTGCATGATAATTGCACTTCGGGCAGACTTTATTCAGCTCCTGGAACTGGCTTTCCGGGACAGACTGCTGACAGCGAGGGCACTTGAACATGTGTTCCTGTTCTTCCGGCGCATCATCGTTGAACCGCTTTGTGACGGTTTTAAAGAGATCTTCTAATGCCATGATTTCAGAAACCGCTGCATGCACCGGACACAGGCACACATCCTGCGATGGTGCATCCGCGGTTTCCTTCTTTCACCTACCCTTCTTCTGTCTCAGTTTTTCTTGGTGTCCCGGAGATAATGTTCCAGGAATGTATTATCATATGTACCTGCTTCAAAATCCTTGTTCTTGATCAGACGCAGCTGGAAATCGATATTGGAATCGATGCCGTCCACAATGAATTCCGCCAGTGCCCAGCGCATTTTCATGATTGCCTCATGACGGGTGGGCGCGTGTACAATCAGCTTTGCGATCATGGAATCGTAGTACGGCGGAATGGTATAGCCCTGATAAACCGCACTGTCCACCCGCACGCCGGGGCCGCCCGGAATGTGCAGAGAACGGATTTTTCCCGGAGACGGCCGAAAGTCCTGATCCGGGTTTTCCGCATTGATCCGGCACTCAATGGCATGGCCGCGTACGGTGATATCCTCCTGAGTAAACGGCAGGGGCTTCCCCTGTGCCACCAGGAGCTGTGTCTGTACCAGGTCGATTCCCGTTACCCATTCTGTTACCGGGTGCTCTACCTGAATCCGGGCGTTCATTTCCATGAAGTAGAAGTTCCGGTCATCGTCCACCAGGAATTCAATGGTGCCGGCATTGTAATAGCCGCAGGCCTTTGCCGCGCGGACAGCCGCTTCCTGCATGGCCTGGCGCAGTCCCGGTGTCATCAGTGGGCTGGGGCTTTCCTCCAGCACCTTCTGATTCCGGCGCTGCATGCTGCAATCCCGTTCGCCCAGTGCCACCGTGTTTCCCATCTGGTCTGCAATGATCTGAATTTCCACGTGATGCGGCCCTACGATGAGCTTTTCCAGATAGACCTCATCATTGCCGAAGAACTTCTTGGCCTCTTCCTTGGCCACCAGCATCTGCTCTTCCAGCTGATCCTCCCGGTCAATCCGGCGAATACCGCGTCCGCCGCCGCCGGCGGAGGCCTTTACCAATACCGGATAGCCGATTTCTGCGGCAATCCGCTTGGCCTCTTCCACGGATTTTACAGCGCCGTCAGAGCCGGGCACTACCGGAACGCCGGCAGCCTTCATGGTTTCCTTGGCGCGTGCCTTATCTCCCAGCATGGAAATGGATTCCGGAGACGGGCCAATAAAGGTGATGCCGTTATCGATGCACAGCTGTGCAAATTCCGCACTCTCGGACAAAAAGCCAAAGCCGGGATGGAGCGCCGTTGCCCCGGTGTTCTGGCAGGCAGCAATCAGCGCGTTCTTGTTCAGATAGCTGTCCTGGACAGAAGCCGGGCCGATGCAGACAGACTCATCTGCTATTTCCGCATGGAGCGCCGTGCGGTCTGCCGTGGAATACACGGTAACGCACTGCAAGCCGGCTTCCCGGCAGGCGCGGATAATCCGTACCGCAATCTCGCCGCGGTTTGCAATTAAAACCTTTTTAAACATCTCTGCGCCGCCTTACTGCTCCACTGCGAATTTGATTTCACAGGTGACGGCGCGCTTTCCGTCCACACTTGCCACAGCCTTTCCCACACCCATGGGGCCGCGCTGTGCAATGATCTCTACCTCCAGATCCAGGACATCGCCCGGTACCACCTGGCGGCGGAACTTTGCCTTGTCAATGCCGGCAAAGAGGGCGATTTTGCCCTTGAATTCCGGCTGGGACAGAATGCAGACTGCGCCGGCCTGCGCCAGCATCTCTACCATCAGCACGCCCGGTGTCACCGGCTTTTCCGGAAAGTGTCCCTTGAACCAGAAGTCGTCTGCCTTGATATATTTCCGTGCCACAACACGCTTGCCCACTTCCATTTCCAGCACCTCATCGATGAGGAGAAACGGGTCGCGGTGGGGAATGATTTCCTTGATCTGTTCCTGATTGAGCAATACTTCTGCCATATCTGCACTCCTTTATGAAAGAATCATCAACGGCTGGTCATATTCTACTGCTTCGCCGTTTTTTACGAGAATTTCCTGTACTACGCCGTCAATGTCACTGGTGACCTCGTTCATCAGCTTCATGGACTCAATGATCAGCACCACATCGCCCTTTTTGACGGTGTCGCCCACCTGTACAAACGGCTTCTGATCCGGAGACGGTGCAGCGTAAAAGGTGCCCACCAGCGGTGCCTTAATGGCCTTTCCAGCCGGCTTCTGGGGTACAGCCGGAGCTTCTGCCGGAGCCGCCGGTACAGCAGCTGCGGCAACCGGTGCGCCTGCCGGCGGCAGCGGCATGGGCGGCAGACACTTTTTGCCCTTTACGGTGATCGTCTTTTCCCCGTCCGCAATGGTGATTTCGCCCAGATCCTTTGCGGCCACAAGATCGGCCAGCTTTTCAATGGTTTCCAGATCCACCATGTTGTATATTTTTTCGCTCATACTCGATTTCTCCTTTAGTCCATGCACTTTTTAAAGCACAGTGTGGCATTGTGTCCGCCGAAGCCCAGAGAATTGGACAGCGCAGCATTGACCGGCATTTCTACCGGGCCGTCTACGCAGTAGTCCAGGTCGCACTCCGGATCCGGTGTGGTATAGCCAATGGTCTGATGAATAAAGCTGTCCCGGATAGACAGAGCGCAGACAGCTGCTTCTACCGCGCCGGTGCCGCCCAGCATGTGGCCGGTCATGGACTTTGTAGAATTGATCTTCACCTTTCGTGCCTGTTCTTCGCCCAGTGCAATTTTCACTGCCTTGGTTTCCAGCATATCGTTCAGATGGGTGGAGGTGCCGTGGGCATTGATATAGGTGATGTCCTCCGGCTTCAGGCCTGCTTCAGTGTATGCCTCGATCATTGCCTTGGAGGATGCGCCGCACTCGTCTGCCGGGGCAGTCATATGGAACGCGTCACAGGTCGCGCCATAGCCTGCCAGTTCGCAGTAGATCTTTGCGCCGCGTGCCTTGGCATGCTCATATTCCTCCAGCACCAGTACCGCAGAGCCTTCACCCAGTACAAAGCCGCCCCGGTTCAGGTCAAACGGTGTGGATGCCTTTGCCGGATCTGTCTCGGTGGTCAGTGCCTTCATGGTGCGGAAGCCGCCCAGGGTGAATTCTGTGATGGTGGACTCGCTGCCGCCGCAGAGGCAGACATCCAGATAGCCATCCTTGATCTTCCGGAATGCTTCGCCAATGGCATGAGTTGCAGAAGCGCATGCCGTAGTGGTGCAGAAGTTATCCCCCCGGAAGCCGGTACGGATTGCCACCTGGCCGGCTGCCATATTGCCGATCATCATGGGCACAAAGAACGGCGAAATCCGTCCCGGACCCTTGGCACGGTATTTGTCATGCTCTTCTTCGATTCTGCCGATGCCGCCGATGCCGCAGCCAATAATGGTGCCCACGCGGTACAGATCCATGTCCTTGAAATCCGTGCCGGCATCCTGGAGTGCCTGGATTGCGGATGCTACTGCAATCTGGGTAAACCGTTCCATGTGGCGAATGTCCTTGCGTTCAAAATATTCTGTGGGGTCGAAATCGCGGATAATGCCGGCAACGCTGACACCCAACTCTGTGGTGTCAAAGCTGTCGATCTTGGAAACACCCAGTGTTCCCTTCTTTACATTTTCCCAGAACTTTTCCACAGTGCTGCCCAGCGGGTTTACTGTGCCCAGTCCGGTGATTACTACTCTATTCATATTTCCTCGCTCTCTGCCGCCGTGCTGCGGCAAGCTTGTTTTTCAGTTTTTAAAACATTCTCAGATTGCCTTCCCTGAAAGGGGGAGGAGAACCAGTGAAGCTGGTGGAGAGGTTTTTATGGGAAGCCTTACATCATCAGGCCGCCGGAGATCTCGATGGTCTGTCCGGTGACATAGCTTGCGTTGTCGGAGCACAGGAAGGAGATCACGCTTGCCACTTCTTCCGGATTGCCATACCGCTTCATGGACACCAGTTCCAGCATCTTGTTCCGCTGTTCCTCCGTGAGAGCATCTGTCATCGGGGTCTTGATAAAGCCCGGCGCAACGGCGTTGACGGTGACATTTCTGGCACCCAGTTCCTTTGCCACGGTCTTGGTCATGCCGATGATTGCAGCCTTGGAAGCAGAGTAGTTGATCTGTCCCGGATTGCCGTACAGGCCGGCAACGGAAGCCAGGCTGACAATTCTGCCGTGCCGCTGCCGCATCATGACAGCACCTACCAGCTTCATCATATTGAACACGCTCTTCTGGTTGACGGCGATTACGGCGTCATACTGTTCCTCAGACATCCGTACCATCAGGCCGTCCTTCGTAATGCCGGCGTTGTTGACCAGTGCATCGATGGAACCAAGCCGTTCCTTGACTGCCTTGGTCATTGCCTCACACTGGGCATAGTCTGCCACATTTGCTGCAAACAGTTCTGCCTCTACGCCAAAGCTGCGGCATTCTTCTGCGACTTTTTCTGCGTTTGCTTTATCAGAATCACTGGGAAAATGGTTGATTGCCACATTGTAACCGTCCTTTGCCAGACGCTTTGCAATGCAGGCACCAATGCCCTGGGATGCACCTGTAATCAATGCTGTTGCCATAATGAATTCTCCTTTATCTAAAAAATCAGTCTTTTCCTAATAATTGATATGCCTGCGCCCACATTTCATCAATGACTTCCTTGCAGGGCTTGACATCATGCACCATGCCGGCGATCAGGCCGCACAGGAAGGAACCTTCATCCACATTGCCGTCTACCACAGCCTTGCGGAGAGAGCCAACCGTCATTGCTTCGAAATCCTCCGGCGGACAAGCGGCCTTTTCCATTGCCTGAAGCTTCTTGGTATACTTGGTCTTGATGCCGCGGCAGGGGCTTCCGGAATAGAAGCCGGTGATCTGGTTATCGGTATCCTTTGCCTTTACCACCAGTTCCTTGTATTTCGGGGAGATCTGGCACTCTTCTGTTGCCAGGAACCGTGTGCCCAGCTGTACGCCCTCTGCGCCCAGCATGAATGCAGCGGCAATGCCTCTGCCATCTGCAATACCGCCGGCTGCGATTACCGGGATATCAACGGCATCCACCACCTGGGGAACCAGACACATGGTAGTATTCATACCAATGTGGCCGCCGGACTCTGTGCCCTCTGCCACCAGCGCGTCCGCGCCGGCGCGTTCCATCCGCTTTGCCAATGCAACAGACGGTACAACCGGGATCACCTTAATGCCGGCATTTTTCCAGGCTTCCATATACTTGCCGGGGTTCCCGGCACCGGTCGTTACAATGGGCACCTTTTCATCAATCACCAGCTGTGCCAGATCATCAGCGTTGGGACTCATGAGCATGATATTGACACCAAACGGGTTCTGTGTCTTTTCCTTGCAAGTGCGGATCTGCTCCCGCAGATAATCAATAGGTGCGCTTCCGCCGGCAATCAGGCCGACAGCACCGGCATTGGATACCGCAGAGGCCAGTGTGCTCTCTGCAATCCACGCCATACCGCCCTGAATCATGGGGTATTTGCTCCCCAGCAGCTTTGTAATTCTGGTTTCCATAGATGTTTTCCTTTCTATTTCAGAATGTATTTTCTCGTTTCAGACAGCGCCGCGCACGGCGGCCGCATTTTTTTAATATTCCATAATCAGCGCCGCATAAGTAAGACCTGCGCCGAAGCCCACCAGGCAGACCTTTTCGCCGCGCTGAATCTTTCCGGCACGAATTGCCTCATCAAAAGCAATCGGGATGGATGCGCTGGAGGTATTGCCGTGATATTCGATATTGGTAATCACCTTTTCCATGGGCTGCTTTAAGAACTTCATGGCTGTTTCAATAATCCGGATATTGGCCTGGTGGGGCACAATCTTGTCCAGATCATTCAGATCAAAGCCGATCTTTTCCGCTGCCATGGTTGCGGCCTTTGCCAGGGCATGTGTGGCAAACTTATAGACCTCTCTGCCGTCCTGGAGCATGGTGTGCTCCCAGCCCTCCGGGCCGGCGCCGATGCCGTCATCATATTCTGCCTGACGCTCCGGCTTTACAAAGGGCGACTGGGGCAGGGCACTGTGGGCGTAGAGATATTTTGCCCCTGTGCCGTCTGCGCCCAGGTGGCTGGTATATAGTGCATCTTCCTTATATTCAATAACAGCAGCTGCTGCACCGTCTCCAAAGAGGATGCAGGAAGAACGGTCACTGTAATTGGTGATTTTGGAAAGACTCTCGTTGGCGATCACCAATGCATAGCGCATGGACGGATCCGTCTTTAAAAAGCGGTGTGCCGTATCCATGGCATAGACAAAGCCGGAGCATGCCGCATTCAGATCAAAGCAGGCTGCATTCACTGCACCGATTTTTCCCTGAATGATACAGGACATAGACGGGGTACAGTACTCCGGTGTGATGGTGGTATCAATCAGCAGACCGATTTCCGCCGGATCAATGCCGGCAGCTTCTACTGCGCGCTTTGCTGCTTCTGCCCCCATATACCAGGTGGGTTCACCGTCAGAAATATGCCGCGTTCCGATTCCGGTACGTGTCCGGATCCACTCATCATTGGTTTCTACGATTTTTGCCATATCCTCATTGGTCACCTGAAACTGCGGCGTATAGCTGCCTGTCCCCAAAACATGAATACCCATGCAAAAAATTCCTCCGTTCCTCTTGTCTCTTTCCGAATTTTGTGGTATGATAATGAAGGAACGTACCAGTGACTGCGGTTTCGGTGCGCTCCGTATAAAAATAGTTCTCCTGCAACCACAGGATACACTTTCTATTATAGAATATTTTTGCAGCTTTTGCAACGTTTCCCGGTGGTTTTTCAATCGCAGAAGGAAGAAATACTATTTTTTGCACAAAAATCAAGGATTAATTTTGTACATTTTTGTACAGAACCAAGAGAAAGGAATGGTATTTATGGGAACAATCGCGCTCTTTTCCGGGCAGGGATCCCAATATGAAAAGATGGGGCTGGATCTGGTACAGCAGGATGCAGCACTGGAAGCAATTTTTGAAACCGCATCCGAGGTACTGGGCTTTGACCTCTACGCTGTCATCGCCGACAGTGATGCCCAGACGCTGGCACAGACCATCTATGCACAGCCGGCCATTATGGCAACCTCGCTGGTCTGCCTGGAGGCAGCAAAAAAGCACGGCTTCACCTATGACGCAGTAGCCGGCCATTCTCTGGGCGAATATGCCGCTATGGTAGCTGCCGGCATGCTCTCCCTGGAAGATGGCTTCCGGGTAATCAAGGCACGTGCCGAGGCCATGGACGCTGCGGCAAAGGCTGCTGACGGTGCAATGTGCGCCATCTTAAAGCTGGCTCCGGCAGAGGTAGAACAGATCTGCGCTGAAACAGAGGGCTATGTCGTACCGGCAAACTACAATTCCAGTGTCCAGACTGTAATCGCCGGAGACCGGGATGCAGTAGAAAAGGCTGCGGCTGCCTGCGCTGCAAAGAAGGCAAGAGCTGTTCCGCTGGCTGTTGCAAGTGCATTCCACACCAAGCTGATGCAGCCGGCCGCAGATGCGTTCTATGCTGCCATCCAGAATGTCACCTTTGCTGCGCCGAAGGTACCGTTCTACTCCAATGTACTGGGCGCTGTACGCACTGACTTTTCCGATATGCCGAAGGCTCTGGCAGAGCACATTGTGTCCCCGGTTCGCTTCACAGATGAGCTGGCGGCAATGCAGGCTGCCGGAATCGATACCTTTGTGGAATTCGGCCCGAAAAACGTGCTCACCGGACTGGTGAAAAAGACACTCAAGGGCGTTACTGCAAAAAATGTGGAAAACTGTGCAACGCTGGAAGGAGCACTGGCATAATGGAACAGTATACCCTGATTGGTCATCCCCTGGGACACTCTATGTCCCCGTTTATTCATGAGCGTCTCTTTGCCATGGCTGGAAAAGAGGCAAGCTACACCCTGACGGACATTGCGCCGGAGCACCTGGAAGGAAAAGAACCGTTTCTGCGAAGCCTCCGGGGATTCAATATCACCATTCCCCATAAAATGGCGGTCATTCCCATGGTGGATGAGCTGGACGAAAGTGCAAAGCGCTATGAATCCGTCAACTGCGTAGCCAACAAAAACGGAAAACTTATCGGCTACAACACCGACTGCGACGGCTTTACCATGTCTGTCCGGGACTATCCCATGGACGGAAAGGTTCTGCTCATCGGCTGTGGCGGCGTAGGCAGAATGATTGCCACTGAAGCGCTGCGCCACGGGGCAGATCTCACCATCGGCATCATTCCCCAGGATCAGAAGCTGGTAGAGGCCTTCATCCAGGAGGCAAAGGCCGCTATGCCGGATGCTGTGGTTCGCTATGCCATCACAGCAGAAATCCACGAGAAATTTGATGTGATCATCAACGCTTCTCCGGTGGGCATGTATCCGAAAACAGATGCCTGCCCGGTGCCGGACGAGCTGATTGACCAGGCAGACTATTTCTTCGATGTCATCTACAACCCCACCAAGACCCTGTTTCTGCGGAAGGCACTGGCACAGGGCAAAACTGCACGGGGCGGCGCAGCTATGCTGGTGCTTCAGGCAGTCCGCGCTCATGAAATCTGGGACGGCGATACCTATACCCAGGAGCAGATTGACTCCATTATTGCAGAGATGGAACAGACCATTGATGCACAGAATCAAGCATAAGGAGCGTTTGGGGCTATGACAATTTTTCTCTGCGGCTTTATGGGCTGCGGCAAGACAACCGTAGGGCAGATTCTGGCGAAAAAGCTGGGGCTGCCGCTGATTGACACGGATGCATACATTGTTCAGCAGGAAGGCAAATCCATCCCGGACATCTTTGCTCAGGACGGAGAGCCGTATTTCCGGGAAAAGGAAACTGCGGCAATTCAGGCACTGTGTCAGAAAAAGGCTGTGATTTCCTGCGGCGGCGGCGCAATGATCAAGCCGGAAAATGCTGCATATGCCAGAGAACACGGCATTGTTGTTCTGCTGGACGAATCCTTTGACACCTGTTATCAGCGCATCAAGGGTGACACCAACCGTCCCATTGTACAGCGCAGCACCAAAGAAGAACTGCACGCGCTGTTCGACCAGCGGGCCTCCATCTATCGGGCACATGCCACCTGTGCTGTTCCCGGCGGTGTCTCCCCGGAACAGATGGCACAGCGCATCATCCAGGCGGTAAAAGAACACTGATCGTTTTCTGAAATATAAAAAAACCGGACGGCTTCCCCTTGCAGATGGGGAGGGTTGTCCGGTTTTTTTATGCTGTAATGCAAAAAAGCAGAGCAGCCACGCCATTCCCCGTGTACTCTGCCCTGCTCTTTCCAGCGGTTTCCCGCGCAAAAGCGTCCTTTTATTCCCCGTCCTGTATTTCCTCCGGCTTTGCGAAATCTGCCGGATCATAGGGAATCTGGTTTTTGTCATAATAATCCTGAATGGCCGCCTTCACCGCCTGTTCGGCCAGTACGGAACAGTGCAGCTTATTGGCCGGGAGTCCGTCCAGCGCCTCGGCCACCGCCTGATTGGTCAGCGCCATTGCCCTGGACAGCGGCTGTCCCTTAATCATTTCTGTGGCCATGGAACTGGACGCAATGGCAGAACCGCAGCCAAAGGTCTCAAAGGAGACATCTGAAATGATATCGCCGTCAATTTTCAGATAGATTTTCATGATATCGCCGCACTTGGCACTTCCCACTTCTCCGATGCCGTCTGCGTCTTCCATAGCGCCGGCATTCCGCGGATTCATAAAGTGATCCATTACCTTTGCACTATATAACATGGGGGATTCTCCCTTCTTCCATATCGCGCCACACCGGTGACAGCTTCCGCAGATAGGAAACCACCTCCGGAATCACTTGTAGCATATAGTCTACTTCTTCTGACGTGTTTTCCTCTGACAGTGTCAGCCGGAGCGAACCGTGAGCCGCCTCACGGGGCCTGCCAATGGCAAGCAGCACATGGCTGGGATCCAGCGAGCCGGAACTGCATGCAGAACCGGAAGACGCACAGATCCCCTTGGCATCCAGCAGCAAGAGGAGAGATTCTCCCTCTACGCCCTCAAAGCAAAAGTGTACATTTCCCGGCAGACGCTGCTGCGGATCACCGTTCAGCGTACTGTGGGGAATCCGGGACAGTCCGGCAATCAGCCGATCCCGGAGGGCGGAAACATAGGCCGCATGTGCCGGAATTGCAGCGCAGGCTTCCCGGAAGGCTGCCGCCATTCCCACGATTGCAGGCAGATTTTCCGTGCCGGCGCGCTTGCCCCGTTCCTGGCCGCCGCCGCAGATCAGACTGCGCAGGGGCACATCCCGTCTCACATACAGCGCCCCTACACCCTTTGGCCCGCAAAATTTGTGGGCGGAAAGAGACAGCATGTCAATGTGCATTTCCTGTACATGAATGGCCAGATGACCGGCCGCCTGGACGGCATCTGTGTGAAACAGCACGCCTTTTTCCCGGCACACAGCGCCGATTCCCGCAATCGGCTCAATGGTTCCGATTTCGTTATTGGCAAACATCACGCTCACCAGGCACGTATCCGGCCGAATTGCAGCCGCCACCTGTTCCGGTGTGACGCGTCCGTTTTCATCTACCTCCAGCAGAGTAACGGAAAAGCCCTCTTCTTCCAGCTGCTTTAGGGTGTGCAAAATCGCGTGGTGCTCAATCGTAGTGGAAATGATGTGCTTTTTCCCGTTTTGCGCCCCGTACCATGCCGCCGAGCGAAGCGCCTGGTTGTCCGCCTCGCTGCCGCCGGATGTAAAATAGATTTCCCGTGCGGTACAGCCCAGGCAGTCCGCCATCTCCTGCCGCGCCTTTACCAGGGCTTCGGCTGCCCTCTGTCCCACCTGATGCAGGCTGGACGGGTTTCCATAATTCTGCTCCATGCAGGAGAGCATCGCCCGGACAGCGGTTTTTCCCGGCTTTGTTGTTGCCGCATGATCTGCATAAATCTGCAATGCATTTTCCTCCCAACAATCAAAAAGTAATTCGTTTCCAGAGCCGAAACCGGCGATAAGCTGCCCGGCAGTTGTTCGCGCCGGGCAAAAAAAGTGGGGAAGGCCGCATGCTTCCGGCATTTCCCCACCTTATGCTTTTTCAGAACAATTGCGTGTACCGCTTCAAGCGAAAAGACAGCATTTCACGCAAAATCGTCTTATTTTACTGCCTGAAAGCCCTGTTCCAGATCTGCCAGAATATCATCAATATGCTCAATACCGATGGACAGACGAACGGTTGTCGGTGTAATGCCGGCAGCCAGCAGCTCTTCCTCTGTCATCTGAGAGTGTGTGGTAGAAGCCGGATGAATTACCAGAGACTTTACATCGGCTACATTTGCCAGCAGAGAGAAGATTTTCAGAGATTCTGTAAACTTCTGTGCCTGTTCCTTAGTGCCGTTCAGCTCAAAGGTAAAGATTGAAGCACCGCCGTTGGGATAGTACTGCTTGTACAGTTCCAGTTCTCTGCCGGTTGCCAGAGACGGGTGATTCACCTTCTTTACCATGGGGTGATTCTTCAGGTAATCGACTACCTTCAGGGCATTTTCTACGTGACGCTCTACCCGGAGAGACAGGGTTTCCAGACCCTGCAGCAACAGGAAGGAGTGGAACGGAGACAGGGTTGCGCCGGTATCCCGCATCAGGGTAGTGCGCAGCTTCATAATATAGGCAATGTTGCCGCATGCTTCTGTAAAGACAACGCCGTGGTAGGACGGATTCGGCTTCGACAGTCCCGGATACTTGTCGCTGGCTGCCCAGTCGAACTTGCCGCCGTCAATGACTACGCCGCCCATAACAGAGCCGTGGCCGCCGATAAACTTGGTGGCAGAGTGTACTACGATATCTGCGCCATGTTCCAGCGGACGGAACAGGAACGGTGTTGCAAAGGTGTTGTCCACAATCAGCGGCAGGCCGTGCTTGTGTGCAATTTCTGCAATGGCTTCCATGTCCACAACGTCTGAGTTCGGGTTGCCCAGAGACTCTACATAAACTGCCTTGGTGTTCGGACGGATGGCAGCTTCAATATTGGCCGGATCGTGTGCATCTACAAAAGTGGTTTCGATGCCGATTTCTGCATAGGTGTTAGCGAACAGGTTGTAGGTGCCGCCGTATACGGTCTGAGAAGAAACGATGTGGTCTCCGCTGCCGGCAATGTTCCGGATGGAGTAATCAATGGCAGCAGAACCAGTCGCTGTTGCCAGTGCAGCTGCGCCGTTTTCCAGTGCGGCAATGCGCTTTTCAAAGACATCATTGGTCGGGTTCATCAGACGTGTATAAATATTGCCCGGCTCGGTCAGGCCAAACCGGCCTGCTGCCTGTGCAGAATCCTTAAAAACATAAGAAGTCGTTGCATAGATCGGTACAGCTCTTGCATCAGTTGCCGGATCCGGCTGTTCCTGTCCTACATGTACCTGCTTTGTCTCAAAACGATATTCCTGATTTGCCATAATACAACTTCCTTTCCCGGCTGTATCTCTCCGGAAATCCGGCAGAAACAGCCCTCAATCGTGTTCTGATTTCGGGGAAATTCCCCTTTCATGCTCCCATTATAGCACATAATTCCTAGCCTGTCAATAGGTTTTGTAGAATTTTTTTGCAAATTCCTTTTTTCTCCCGTATGCAGGCAGTTCTCGTGTGCACTCCGAAAACCCGGACTGCTGTCAGAAACCGCAGTCCGGGTTTTCAAACCAATTGCACGGGCCGCGCCGCTACAGGGTCAGACCCTCTGCGCGCAGTGCGTCAATGAGATCCCCCAGAATCTCCGCATTGGTTGCGGAGACGGAGTGCAGCAGCAGAATTTCGCCGCCGTGAGCATGCGTCCGGAGCCGTTCCAGAGATGCCGCCGGTTCCGGCTGTGCATCTGTTTTCCAGTCCACATACGCATCACTCCAGAACAAGGTGCGGTAGCCGCAGGACTGCACGGTTTCCAGCGCCGCCTCGGAATATTCGCCGCAGGGGCAGCGGAAATACTGCATCTCATAACCGTAGTGCTCCAGCACATACTGGTGCAGGGACATAATCTCTTCCTTCGCCTCCGCCTCAGTCAGCATCGGCAGGCTGGCATGTGTCATGCCATGATTGCCCAGCACGTGGCCTTCCGCAATCATACGCTCTACCAGTGCGGTTTCCTTTTTGGCATAGTCTCCGGTCAGAAAGAAGATGGCCGAAACCTGCTTTTCCCGGAGCGTGTCCAGAATCTGCGCAGTATAGCCGTTTTCATAGCCCTGGTCAAATGTCAGAATCACCCGGCTTCGATCCGGTGTGGTGGCATAGGCACCGTACTGCCCATACTGTGCGTCAAAAGAGAGCGCATCCACCGGCCGGTTTTCGCTGTCTGTGGCAGTTCCCTGCCCATAGCCGATCACCTCGCCGCTAATGGCCTCCGCCGGCATTGCAGCCGCCAGACAAGTGGCACTCAGCGCCGCTGCCGTCAATCCGGTTATCCATGATTTCATCTGATTTCTCCCTCCTCCGGCTGCTGTAACACAGCCAAAGCAAGTATGCACATTTTTTGATGTTCTATGCACACTAGGAGATACTTGTAAATAAAGCCGAATTTTTTTCACATCATTGGAAACATTTTCGGAAACCATTGAATTTTGTCGAAATCCGCCTTATACTAAACACATGGTATTTCCAGTTCATTGACAACACATTGCGGGCTTGTTTTTATCCTGCAAAGGAAGTGGAAATTCCAAAAAGCAGCATTTGTCGGATACATACTATATTCTGCATAAAATGCAAAATATGACAGGTACATTTCCGGAACTGCGCTTGTTTTCGCAGGCCACTTCCACAATTTGTGTCCCTACCCGACATTTGGGTGCGGCGTTTTTTGTTGTGATATGGGAGAATAGACAGTGTCATCGGACACAAAAGAGCGAAAATCCTCTGGATTTTCCTGTCGGCGAATACGTTTGCAGCAGGATTCTCTCATTCTGGCTGTAGGCTTTGTCCGGCGAAATTTCCTGAGACTGTCTCAGGAACACAAGAAGAGAATGTACAGAAAGGATTCGGGGAGCCGCGTTTCCCGGAGCACACCATTTTTTCGGAAAGGGGTTTCCGAAAAACAACCGAACAGAAAATCCCCGGTTTTGCGCCCTGCAAAGACCGGGGATTTTTTTGTTTTTGAAAAGTCTGTTTTCGATTGCTGCGGCACTTCTCTTCCATACATGCGCCGCATACAAAACAAGCGCTTAATTGCCCAAATAAGATTTCACCAGTGCCTGGAGCAGCTCATCCCGGTCAATGTGACGGATCATGCTCCGGGCATTGTTATAGGTGGTTATGTAGGTGGGATCCTCGGAGAGGATATAGCCTACAATCTGATTCACCGGATTATATCCTTTTTTCGTAAGTGCATCATATACAAGCATCAGCGTCTTCTTCATCTCAATTTCTTTCTCATCGCTGACGGAAAACGTCATCGTCTTATCATACATGATAATTTTACCTCCTCTGGATTGTTTTCAAAATCCGGCCGCCGGGTGCAGACAGACGGTGCATTCCGCTGCAAAACCACAGACCGTATTTTGCTATGTCTCTATTATACCCGAAATTCCGCCGCAGTACAAGAGAATCGCTTGTTTTTTGCCGTTTTGCATCTGAACCAGCATTTGTTTTTGTGCAATATGCCCATATAATTTCCAGTTATTTCTAATATGTACGGAAAAGGAGCACTCTTTGCCCCTTTTCCGAATCGCATTAGCCCTGTGTGCTGCTGCGCTTTACAAAGGAATCGCAGTTGGTGCATTCCGGTACTGTGGGGTTCTGTTCGTGAGTTCCCACACAGATGCAGTCCAGGCCGCAGTAATTTTCAGACAGCATATTGTGCTTGCACTGTGTGACGGAACAGCGGATATTGGTGTTTTTCTTTTTGATTTCCATGGATGTCTCCTCCGTTTTCATGGCACTTCTGATTTTATCTGTGCCGATTTGCCCTGTTTTCTGCAAAATCTCTGCCGCCTGCATGCTGCCGCTTCTGTTGAAGCGATTGTCCTGACCGGGCAAATGTATTTTGCAGAAAAAAGGTACAGTTACAGTATGGCCGCAGGGCATGTGGATTATACGTGCCATTTTTTGAAACAAAACAAAAAAAGCTTTCGCTGCCGGTTTCCCGGTGTGCGAAAGCTTTTTTGCGGTTCAGCTTATCTTGCTGTGTCTCTGCTGCGGTTTATTTCTGATGCTTCTTTTTCCGTTTCCGGCCGGTGAGAATTGCGCCGGTCAGTGCCAGGCCTGTGGGGAACAGGAGCATCCAGATCCGGTCATCTGTCTTTGGTGTAGACGATACCCGAACGGAGCTGCTGCCTCTTCCGGAACTGGAGCTGGAACTGCTGCCGGAAGAAGAGCGGTAGCGTGTTGTTGTCGTTGTTCCGGAACCGTCGGTGGTGGTTGTACCAGAGCCGTTTGTGGTTTCTGTTGTTGTCTCACCGGAAGAAGTGGTTTCTGATGTGCTGGGGGTATGATTGCCGTTGTCATTGGTGGTATTGTGCGGTGTTGTAGTTGTGGTTTCTGTTTCGGTTGTTGTGGTAGTTTCTGTTGTGATATCCGTTGTTGTCACAATGCCGATGAATTCATCGAACATTGTAACTACCGCGTCTGCGCTGGGGGCTTCTGTGAGAATGATCGGGCCGTTTTCGTCAGTTGCAATTGTGCCGTCTTCATTCACCGCAAAGGTGAGGATGGTCACTGTGCCGTCCTCTTCCAGGCGGAAGTAGATGGATTCTGCCAGTGCATAGTCCACCGGCGCCTGGAGTTCAGTCAGGCAGTACGGTACGCCGACTTCAACAGTTTCGATGGCATGAGAGATGCCAGCCTCGGAGATCCATGCGTCAATGACATTGCCGTCCAGATCTGCCACCTGGAGAGATGCGCCGGCGATTTCGTTGCCGCCCATATCGCACTTCCGGATGAGAACACCCCGTTCCAGCTCGGTTGTTGTCACTGTAGTTACCGGTGTGGTAACGGTTGTAACCGTAGTCGGTGTAGTTTCCGTTGTCTGGATTGTGCTGCATGTGGTTGTTGTTACCGGTGCAGTCTCCGTAACCGTAACAATCGGTGTGGTCTCGGTAACAGAACCTGTGTTCGTTGCCGTAACTGTCGTTGCCGACTGTGTTGTTGTGGTAGTTCCTGTGTCACTTCCCGTTCCAGTGCTGCTGGTGGTTGTAGTGGTATTGGTTGCGGTAGCAGAAGTGGTCGTGGGCTGTGTCGGGCCTGCTGTACTTGCTGTAGTCGATACGGTGGTCACTGTGCCGCTTCCTGTTGTGGAAGTGGTGGTCGGCTGTGTCGGCCCTGCCGTGCTTGCCGTAGTGGATACGGTTGTCACTGTGCCGCTTCCTGTTGTGGAAGTGGTGGTCGGCTGTGTCGGCCCTGCCGTGCTTGCAGTAGTAGATACAGTTGTCACTGTTCCGCTTCCTGTGGTTGTATCTGTGGAAACCGCTGTAGTCTTAGTGGTTGATACGGTAGTAGATGTAGTTGTGTCAGTGGGTGTTGCGGAAGTCGTGGATACTGTGGTTTCAGTGCTGCTTCCTGTGGTGGCAGAAGTTCTGGTAGGTGTGGTAGTCGTCGAGGTAGTCGTTGTGGTAGAAGTCGTAGTTGCTGAGGTAGAAGTTGTGGTTACCTGCTTCATCGCATCAAACATGGTGATTAAGCCGGTGGATGCATCATACGTATTGTCCTTGCTTTCGCCGACCTCTACGTTCAGAATCTTACCATCCTTCACCTCAAAGGTGATTTCAGTAGTCAGTTCATATCCGTTCGGTGCCTGCGTTTCTTGCAGAGTGTACTTGCCGTCCGGAATCTGTTTCAGTACAATTGCCTGATCGCCGGATGTCCAGGTGATTTCCTTAGAACCAGCTTCGTTGCCTTTAATCGTACCGTTTTCTGCGGTTACCTGAGACAAGTCAGCGCCTCCGGTATAGGTCAGCTTCATATCAGCGCCCGGCAGTTCCTGAGAAGCGTTTCCGTCCTTGCCTACCTTAACGATAGAAACGGTAGACGGTGCGTCCTTCATGACAACTGTCATATCATCCGGTTTTTTCAGACCGTTCACTGCCTCAACCTTGCCTTCGGCATTGATGGTAAAGGTCATGCGCTCGGTCTTTTTCGTAAAGCCGTCCGGTGCGGTGATTTCTTCCAGGGTGTAGGTACCTGCCGGGAGATCGGTCAGCTCTACGCTGCCCTTTGTGCCGTCAGATTTCCAGCTGATGGTTTTGTCGCTCTTGACAATGCCATTTGTGGACTGATCGCCATAAGCTGCTTCTATCTGAGAAAGATCTACGCCTTCCGGTGCAATCAGTGTCAGGGTTGCGCCGGTCAGTTCATCGCCGCCGCCTACAGCCTGCTTGCTAATGGAAATCGTCTTCTTTGCGCTGTCCTTCATGGCGATGTCATTGCCGGAAACGTCATATTCCTCGGAATCGGCGGAAGTCCGTGTTACCTGGCCTTTGTCAATAGTAAAGGTGAATGTAGTCTTTACCTTGTTGTAGCCATCCGGGGCAACCACTTCTTCCATGGTATAGTCACCGTCCGGCAGGCCGATGATGTTGGTCTTGTTTTTGCCGTCTGAAATATCTGAATTATCTGAAATATCTGAAATAAAGGTGAGTTCGTTTTTGGATACGGTGTACTTGCTGTAATCGGATTCATCCAGGGATGTTTCCTTTGTCAGTGCTGTACCGCCGCGCTTTACTTCCAGAACGCTTTCATTCAGACCACCGTTTGTCCGGGTGATCTTGATGGTTGCACCTGCCAGTTCCTTAGAATTTGCAATATCCTGCTTGTCAACGCTGACTTGTGCACGGTTGATAACCGTTACACCGGTGCTTTCCAAATCAGCATATGCCATCGATTCTGCATTTTCTGTGACAATATAGCCGTCATCGCCGATTTCAAATGTAACACTTACCGGCGCATAGTTATTCTGTGCAGCTTCTGTCAGTGTGTACTTTCCGGCTGTCAGATTAGTAAATACTTTTGCTGTGCCATCAGTTGTCCAGCTTTCCTCATTGCCACCCGGCTTTTTCAAAGTCAGCTGATAGCCGGTCATTGCATTGCCGTCTACATCTGTTTTTGCAAAGGACAATTTCACATCCTGATTATGGGTATCTGTGATGGTCTTCGCGCCCGGAATACCAACATCCATGGCAACCATGTTGCCGCCGGAATAGCTTGCGACAAAGGTCTTATTGCTGACCTCAGTTGTGCCGCCATTTTCCACGCGGTTGCCTTCTGCGTCCAGTTCAAAGACGTAGTAAGTCTTGCTGCTGTCCAGTCCGTCAAAGGTAACAGACTTCTTGCCCTTGTCAGCGGCTGCAATGGTAATTGGCTCTACCTTTGCCGTGCCTGTAGCATCCTTTACCGGCTCATAACTGCCGTCTGCGTTCAGCGTAAACAGTCCTACCTTAATTGCATGGTCAACTGCCGGATTGCCGTCCTCGGTTGCAATCTTCGTTACTGTGATCTTGGTCGGATTGTCGGTGGAGTTTGTGATAATGGTGCTTGCGTTGGGGGCATCCTTGGTCAGGGTGAGTGCCGCAACCTTACCGTCCTTATCACAGCAGTCATAAGAAACGTAGAATGTCGTATCTGTTTTTGTAGTGGAATTCTTGGGATCGAGAACAACAGGCATCTGGAAAGAAGCACCGTTTGCGATCTGTTCGTCTGCATCGTTCAACTCAAAGATATAGTACGGGGTATCTGCTTTCAGATTGTCGAAGGTGACATCTGCACCAGCCACTACAGTTTTCTTTTCGACCAATGTGTCATTCTCAGTGAACAGTCCCACAGAGAATGCAGGTGTGCTCTTGACATCATCTGCGTTCAGCACTTTGCTGACGGTGATGCTGTAGTCGATCTCCTCGGTGTTGGTGATCTCAGTTTTGCCGTCTGCCTGTACTGCCGCCGGTGCTGCCGGTTCGGAGGTATAGCGGATACCGCTGTCTGAGGTGTATTTTGCAAAGTCTGTATCTGCCAGAACGCCGTTGGCATTGGTTTCCAGTACGTAGAAATCCACACCCTTGGGCACATCTTCAAATGTCACGTCCTGCGAGCCTGCCTCGGTAAAGGTCCGGGACTGCACCGGTGCTTCCTCATAGCGAACATAATCGCCTGCCGCATTCTTGGTGAACAGGGCAAAGTAGAAGGTATCACCGGTGACGTTCTCGCCTGCCAGTGTCTTGGTCAGCGTGATATCGCCCGTATTTTTGGTATTGGTCACGCCGACAGTCTGGTCCGTTGTGGCATCAGTAGTGGAGATCTTATTGTGGGTATATGCCGGTGTGTAGTTGTGAATCTGATTGCCCTTGGCATCTGTTTCCAGCAGGTAAACGTTGTTGGCGTTGTTGGTCTGCTGCTTGATCGAGGACAGGTCTACGTCCTTCATGGTGACGGAAGCCTCGGTCTGTCCTGCCGGAATGGTGACGGAAATCACATCGCTCAACCGTGTGGTGTAATTTTCATCGGTAAACAGTGCAAAGTAGAACGTTGCGTCCTTGGTTTCTGCTTCTGTCAAGGTCTTGTTGACAGTCACATCAACGGTGGTGTCCGGTGTCTGTACCCAGACGCCGACCTTTGCCGGCTCTGCTACCATGACAGTATCGCCCAGAATGTCGGTATTCTGATAGGAGTACGCGAAGCTGTTCCATGCGATATTTTCCTCGCCAGTCTTTGCCACATAGCTGGGAACGGTTGCGGTAACTTTGACAACAACTTCCTCGCCAACCTTGACGGTCGTACCTTTCAGCTGGATCCGGAAGTCTACGGTATCCGCAGAGGAAATACCTGTCCAGTTCATGACATCGTTCTGCCCCAGCCAGTCCTTGGAGTACTCATTCAGGACGGAGGTCTTGTCGGTGGAATAGCTACAGTTTTGCGGATTATAGACCTCTACGCCGCCTACTGTAACAGAATCAATGCTCTTGAGAGTCACGCCAAAGGCGGAATTTCTGGCATATCCGGAAACCAGTCCCAAGTCTCCCACATAGGGCAGACGGTCGATAATGGTCATGTTTTCCAGATCTACCGGAGAGTTATTCTTGATGTGGAGTTCATAGGTCACATCTTCGCCCTGCATGCCCTGTACATAGTTGTGGGTGGGCTGGCGGCTGTAACCGGTATCGTCAGCCGGGTCCGTATGGGGTGTGCCGGTGTGATTCTGATTGGTATACGTAATGGTCTTCCACGATTCGGTGGTCAGACCAACGATATTGTAGTTTGCATAGTTCCAGATCTGCGTGTCGCGCTTTTCGCCGGCAACCGTATTCTCTGCGGTGAACGGCTGTGTCACTTCTGCATAGCCAGTGTTGGTGATAACGCCTTCTTTTTCCTGGCCGTCTTTTACAGTGGTGGCGAATTGTACGACGATGCACTTGTTCTTTTCCAGTTTCGCTGCCAGCTTGTCTGCATGAATCACCAACTTCGTACCATTGTCTTTGATTTCATATGCATCCTCAGGAACAGGTTTACCAGGTTCCAGCAAGCCCTTGGCATTTGTTGTAAATGTGGAACTGCCGTCGTCGCTGTTATACGTCAGATCCAGCACCTGATAGGTCATCTGCAAACCGGTTTCATTGCTGAACTGGTAGGTTGCCGGCAGATTGTCGGTCAGTGTCACGCCGTCCAGTTTCAGGTCTGCCACATCGGTGGAGTTGCCTCTGCCGTTGTACAGCACAGTCTGCCAGATCAGGGTATCACCGGCGGTGATATAGCCGTTTTTTACCGGCTGTACAGCAGTGTCATCATAGGTCTGTCCTGCAAAGGAAGCTACTGCAAGCTTGGCGAAGCCGGGGGCAGGAGTGGTTTTGGTGAAGGAGATGTCCACCTTATCCTCCGGCGAGATCACACGGTCACTGCCGTCATTTTTGCCCTCCACCACTGTCACCTTGGAAAGGGTGTTTGTCAGTGTGACTTTTTTCGCCGTGCTGTTTGCCAGTTCCTGTGCCTTGTCGGCGGTCAGCTTGGCTTGGTAAGTCAACTTTACGCCACCGCCCCACTGATTTGCAAATTTTTCTGTGGAAACAAATGTAAAGGTCAGCGTCTGTCCAACTTGAGTTGCCTGAATGCCACTCAAAGCTGTATAATTTGCAGTTCCCTCTACACTATCTGGCACATATTCCATGCCGTCCGGCAGCGTATCTTCTACAACGATCGTTTTCCCAGCATAGTCATTATTTGAACCAGAAAGTGCCAAGCTGTAACTAAATGTTTTCTGCTCCAGATCTGCCGCTGTCATATCAACGATATTGGTCGTTTTGTCCGCACTATTTGTCAGTGACTTTTTCGCCTCAAAAACAGTATTGCTTACTGGATTCAAAATCATGTCCTGAGCATACCAAGTTACAGTTTTGTTTCCGTGTTCGTTTACAGTCAGACCGCCTACTGCGGTATAGTTATAGACACCTTTCTGTGTTCCGAACTTTGTTTCAAATGCACTTAATGTCTGCATCAATGCACTATTTTTCAGATCAGTACCATCACCAACCCCCTGAATTCCCCTTTTTTCAGAATCGTAGTCATTATTATTAGTGACATCGTTTCCAAGTACCACGTATTCCACTGTCACTGATTCGCCAGCCGCCAGCTTGATTCCCATAATATCAAAGGTTTCAACCGCATAGCCTCCACCATCAATATTATTTTGCTCTACAGTAACAGTCTGAATTCTGGAGTCAGACGCCTTGCCGTTAATTGCAGCGATTTTCAGAACATCAGAAGCTTCCCACTTCAACGTTGTACCATAATCATATAAGTACAGGTTTTCCATGGTCGTGGTTCCGTTGTTGGTAAAAGTCGCCTGATATGTCAACTTATCACCATTTACAATTTCTGTTGTATCATCTGCTGGTATACCATTTACTGCAATGATTTTCTTTTGCAAGCTATATTTGCTTAAATCTTCACCGCCGTAAATAGTATGCGTCGCAGTACCCTTTACTTCCGCACCTTCATATACTTTTGCGGTATTTGTCAGTGCTGCGGCTGTTGCAGAATCTTCCACATTTGCATATACTGTCAAAGTAATTGACTCCCCTTTTGGAACAGTAATCGTTCCGCCGGCAGTCAATGTTTTTGTATCAACGGAAGTAATATTTTTTGTGGTGCCGTCTGATAAGGTCAAAATGCCATATGCACCACTATTTTCACGGAATGTCATGCCGTCCGGCAAGATGTCCTCTATTTTCACATTTTCAGCATCTGCTTCACCATTATTCGTTACTGTAATTGTGTAAACAACATCTTTTGCCGTGCCAAATGTGTAATTGCCGACATCTGCCGTCTTCGTAATCCCCAGCTGTGCTTTCGGTACATCCGGTGTAAACTTCACTTTATTGGAAGACTTGCCGTCTACCTTTGCCACATTGGAAATTTCTCCGGCCACGTCGTCTCTGATTGTACCAGTTACCGTGATCTGCACCGTTTTTCCTGCCGGAACGTCAATTTTATCCGGAAAGTCTGATCTTGTAACACCATCTACGGTATAAGTCATATTCTCCAGATTGTATGACAGACTATCATCTGAAACAAGAACACCTTTCGCGTCCTTTGCACCGGAGTTGGTAACAGAAATGGTATAGGTCGCAGTCTGTCCGGCAATGTGGGGGTAGTACTTCTGTCCCAGATTCTTACCATTATAAGTTACATAGCCGCTCTTCACCGGCGTTTCGATCACTGCCTTGTCTTCCTTGACAGAGATCGTTGCCTTGGCTGTATTGTTACCGTCGGTCACTTCGTTGGTCAGGTTTGCAGTCTGGTCTTTGGAAACCTTGCAGACCACCTTTGCTGTCACCGTTGCACCGGCAGCGACATTCTGGAATGTCACGCTGTTTCCGGAAACAGTACCGTCTGCGGCTGTGATGCTCTGCAGTGTCATGCCGTCCGGAACGTTATCTTTCAGGGTGATATTTCCGACAGCATCACCGGTATTCGAAGCGGAGATCTCAAATTCTACAGTATCCCCGTTCACGTAGTATGCTTTTCCATTTTGTACGGTTTTTCCAATACTGAACTTCGGTCCCTGCGGAGCAGAAACCTTCAGTTCCACGCTGTTTCCGCCGATGGTCGAGTAGCTGGCATTGTCACCGTAGGGCTTGCCGGAAACAGTCAGGCTGTTGGTGACCTTGCCGTCCGCGGTGCTGTTCATCTTCACGGTGCTGCTGTTCAGAGGCAGTGCCACGTTCAGATTAACCGCCGGCATCTCGGCATTTTCATTCCTGCTGTTCAGCACAAAGGAAATGTCTGCCTTTCCGTCGTTTACTGTTACTGTCGGCTCTGCATCATAGCCAGCCGTCTGAATCGCAGCCTTCACTGCGTTCTGGATAGCAGCCTTTGCATCTCCCAGGAACGTCATATTTTCCAGAGAAATGGTGTCCTCGAATTTCAGGGACTGCACCCACTCCGCGCCGGTCTTTTTGGACACATTGTTGGGAGATGCGCTCAGGGTATAGTTTACAGTAGTACCCTTTGCGATCTCCTGTGCTTTCAGCGAAGTGCGGTTTTCTCCCTTGGAAGCGCTCCACTGCATTGCAGCGTCTGCGGTGATCTGATTGGACACGCTCTTTCCGGAGCTTTCCTGTGTCAGCTTGACTTCCACCGCAGTGCCGTTTGCAGTCTTTCCGTTCTGGAACTTCGCCTGTAGCCGAACCTGTTTGGTCTGACCGTTGTCAATATCAAAGGTGATATAACGGCTGCCGTCGCTGTTGACATGCAGGGTATACCCGTTATAAACGGCACCGTCCTTAAAGCCGTTGCCGGCAAAGTTCGGCAGCAGCAGATTCTTGTCGGAAATCTCAATCCGGTAAGAATCCACCTCTCCTTCCTCGACATTGTTTCCAGCGATCGTTGCCATCAGGTAAAAGATCTCGCCGGAATCGACTTCTGAAAGTGGTTCATATTTTTTGTCCTTGAACTCTACGCTTGCGTTCGTCAGGACAATCGGATTTCCAGAACCACCAGATCCGCTGGCGGATGCCGGGAACATTGCCGGAATGCTGGTGAACAGCATCAGAACTGCCAGCAGTACGCTCAGCAGCTTCGCCCGGAATGTTCTGCACGTTGTAGAAACCGTGTTTCCATCCATCTGATTCAACCTCCATTATGTAGGAACTCTGGCAATCCCGAAGTTCCGTTGTAATAATTTTTCGCAGTGCAGCATTTTTTTCTGCATCCCCTGCTTTTGCTATCCGGAATGGCACTTCCGTGTCTCTTTTCCCCCGCAGATGCGGCCGGGATTTTCCAAATCCCGGTACACAGACAAAAATGCCGCCTATCTGCATCCAAACCGCACAAAAACAAATAACAAAAAGCCTGTATTTCTGCGCAATTTCCATGCAAATGTATCCGAATATTCACCCTCATTATACTAATATCAATTGAACTTTTCTAGGTGGT
>ERZ1106963.715-NODE-715-length-45745-cov-14.890589_pt1 | contig 45745 bp, 51 predicted proteins | sample MGYA00403681_ERZ1106963 | MGnify/ENA primary metagenome ERZ1106963 (study PRJEB35170, sample SAMEA104062407) | human gut metagenome | biome: human gut; feature: human-associated habitat; material: faeces | place: Denmark | collected 2012-05-03 ...
TCGGTCATGTATATCCGTCCGAGAGAAAAAGCTGAATAGACGTTACCTTTCTCTGCAGACTTGATAAAAAGCTGTTCTGCTTCGTCAATTCGATCCTGAGCAAGACGCAGCTTACCGAGCTGGTACTGAGCTTGATTGTTTCCATTGTCAGCAGACTCCAGTAGGTATTTTTCCGCTTTTTTCAGGTCAACGTCTGTTCCTTTTCCCTTTAGATACATAGTGCCTAGTCGATAGCTTATGCTGTCCTCGTGACTTTTCTCGTATATCGCAGTAAATCCAGCGAGTGCCTGAGCGTAATACTTTGCCGCCTTCTGTTCATCAGCTTTAACACCCTGTCCAAGCTCATATGCTTGTCCGATATTGAAGCTTGCAAAAGGCATATCACCTTTGCAAGCAAGAGCTTTCTCATAATAGCTGACTGCCATGGTCATATCGACTTCCACGCCAGAGCCAAACTTATACATATTGCCCAGAGAGAAGTATGCAAATCTGTTCTCGCCTGCTTTTTCATAGTATTCTCTTGCGGCTTTATAGTCCTGCACCGTACCAAGTCCTCTGTCATACATCTTACCGACCCTGTAGCATAAGTAGGAATGCTGCCAGCTTGGAAGCTGTTTGTTCGATAGCTTCTCAAAACCATCAAGCGCCTCAATGTAGTTCTGTTCGCTGAGTGGGGAGAGATCGTAATTTTCATCTGACATTATGTGATAGAGTTTGCCGAGGTCATAAGTTGCAAGAACGTTTCCACTATCGCTTTCCTGGGCAAGTAATTCAAGCGCTGCAGGCAGGTCTTTTGGTAACTCCTTGCCGTCGGCTGTTCGAGAGCCGTACATGAGATCAAGCGCCCGCTTGTATCTGTCTGACCATTCAATTCTGAGCTGTGATTTCGTTTCTTTTTCGGAAAGATGAAATTCCTGCGGATATGGATACAGGTCAGCTTCAGGAATAGGAGGCTCGTCAAACCACATTTCATTTTCGGAAGGATGAGCGTCCATAGAGGCATACAGTGAATTGTAATATTCCTCGTCAAGGCTGTTTGGTTGCGAATATTCTGGCATATCCATTATGATGCCTGTATCTTCATCTTACTGTGGCGGCAGAAACTGTTCGCTGTTTTCATTTTCGGAAGGATGAGCGTCCATAGAGGCATACAGCGAATTGTAATATTCCTCGTCAAAGCTGTTTGGCTGCGAATATTCTGGCATATCCATTATGATGCCTGTATCTTCATTGTACTGTGGCGGCAGAAACTGTTCGCCGTTTTCATTTTCGGAAGGATGAGCCTGCGGCAGGGCAGAAGCACGGAGCTGTTCGGCAAGGGGTGCAAGATCATCGAGAAGCTGATTGCCAAGCTCCTTATGAAAATCTTCAAGTCTGTTCGGCTTGAAGGTAGCGTACAGATGACGCTCGCCCTCGCCGTAGATCTTTCGGAGATATTCTGTTCTGCTGTCAAGCATATCGTTGTACTGCTTCCATAGACCGCTAAGCTTTTGGTCTGACGCTATAACTGCGTCAACTGTTTTGTCTATATCGTCACGATATGCTCTCATCTTTGGTCTGCCGTATTGCCAGCCACCCTCGGAGGGCAGCTTGTCGGCAAGTCTGATAAGCTGTTCAGCACAACCACCGTATCCTGATGATAGAGCTGGTTTGATAGACTCCCTTTCAAGCTCAGTGAGTTGTCTGGAATAATCACTGCCAAGGACTCTGTTCACGATCTTTGACTTGAGCTTATCGAATGCTTTGACCTCGATACAATCCTTGTCACGATATACCTTACAGCGGTCCTCACGCCGCTCATATTCGCATATGGAGAAATGTATGTGAATGTTATCAGTATTGGTATGTATCGCTCCTGTCCAATACACGTTGTCATTGTCGAGCTTATTGGACGTTGATATCATGGCGTTGATACCCTCACGACCTAACTCCTTTATCCCATGGACATCAAGCTTGCCGTCGCTCGTCATTAACCCGTTCTCTATGAGAAAGTTGTTATCAAAGGATACAACACCGTAATACTTAGGGCAGCCTGCGTCACGGCTCACTGTTTCGAGCTGACGGTATTTTTCTTTGTCACTTTCAGTTAGCAGGTCAGACTGTGCATTGAATAGTCCGTCTGATTTTTCTGAGTTTGACATATAGTCGATGAAGTCCTTGTATTCGTCATTGAGGTGACGGGTCTTATCAAAGGCTTCTGGACGATCCATGTATTCCAGAAAGTCGTAGCCGCCTATTGCCCAATCATAGGTGAAACCCAGTGAGAATACTACTGCAGGTGTTGACATAAGACATCTCCCTATTTCTTATTGATCGCTTCAAGTCTGTTCTTCAACTGCTTCTGATGATATTCGTTCTTGCTCTCCTCCATCCAGCGGCAGGGGAGATCTTCTGCTGAGAAGTAACCCTCGTCATCTGTGAACTGCATTTTCTCAATGAATGAGTTGAGCATATTCAGCAGGTGAAAATTCTGTTCCTGTATCTTGACGATCCTCCGCTGGATCTCCACGATCTCATCTGGATGTTCGGGCTTGTTCCGTGCAGCGTACTCCTCGATCGCCCACTTGACTATCTTCGACTCTGTGGTATCATTTTTCTCAGCCAGCTCTTTCAAAAGCTGGTTGCACTCTTCGGTGATAGCTATTGTTTTCTTCATTCTTTTTACCCTCTTTCTTGTTTCCATATTTGTGCAATTTTGGTGCCAAGACCACTCCAAGACCCAGTGAAAGACACAAGAGCATAAAGGTATGCCCCAGCAACCGTTGGAAAGCTCGGTAGTACCGAGCTTTATCCGTCCTAAAAGTGGGGTATTTTTGCACTTTTTTCTGTACAATGCCATACGCTTTCTGTACGTTGCCATAACTTTTCTGTACAATGCCATACAAATTCTGTAGCTTGCCATACGCTTTCTGTACGTTGCCATAACATTTCTGTATAATGCCATAACCTTTCTGTATAATGCCATACAGCGTTTTTTCACTTTCTTTCCGAAAAACAAAAGAAAAGTGTCTTAAATTCTATGTTTTTTATCATTTTATTTGGTTTCTTTTTCGGTGATCTCAGAATAGAATATCGCACGTATATCATTCATTGTTCTGAGCATATCCTGCATTAGGATCTCATTTTTCTGTAGTAAATGCTCTGTGTTTTTCTTCTGTTCGTCAATGCTTCCCTTGCATATTTCACGCATAACAGGCGGAAAAGCCCGAAGGAAAAACTTGTTTTCTGAGGCGAGATACATTGAAATGACATAGGTTATAAACTGGTTACGTGAAGTAAATCCCTCATTTTTTATGACCTCATCCATTTGTTTGACAAGCTGTTCGTCGGTTATTCTTATCTTCATTTCCATTGACTTTTACCTACCATATAGGCTGAATATCATTGGCGCAAATTCGGTAAGAGCCGTCATGCCATATTCTTAATTCGCCTGTTACTTTTACTGATACGCCTGTTGTAAGATTTGCTCTTGCGTTAGTTGCATTCTTATTGTCACATACATAAACCATAAATTCATCATAAATAATACGCCTATCCTGCTGAGCAGGACGTGGTACTTTTATCATAAATGTAAGCGCATAGCTTGAATTTGGTACTTCTGTGATGTTGCTTGAAAGAAAGCCTTTTACTGTGATCTTGTTGTTTTTGTTAGTGAAAGCCATTGTTTTTACCTCCGTTTTTATTGTAGATATTTCGTTATATATTCATATTCTGTGCCGAATTTCTTTACTGTTTTCCAACCCTTTGTTCTGACTTTGAAAAGCTTTGGTGCGGTATAGAGAAAGAAAAAGTGTTCGTATGTGTATGGATTTACGCTTATAGGGAATGTGCCGTTGAGAACGTTAGCAGCCTTTTCTCCATTTATATCAACGCAATCCTCGGTGCTGACATTTGCTTTGTAGATCAGCATTACGTTTTTTCCGTCATTTGAAACATCACACATAACAATGTCGCTGTATGAAACAATAAGAGTTCTTCGTGGATATTTGTTCATATTATCAAGAGAAGTGATCTCAATATATGTTTCATATGCAGAAATTTCAACTCCTGTTCGTCTTGCACTGAGTAGAGATCTCATTATAAGCAGGGATATTACGATCAAGATAACGCCTGCAAACATTGCTATAGTGGATATCTTTTCCGAAGGAAAAATATCAGACAAGGGGATAATAATGAAGCCTACACACAACAGTATGAAAGCTTTTGTTCTTGCCGACGGCAGATTTTCAGGACAACCCGACAGTGTTTCAGCTTCGTATTTTTCACGCTCATCTTTTAGTGGATATTCAAAAAACAGTTCTTCATTCATTGCATTTACCTCTATTCTACAGTTATCATACAGCTTGCGGATACTGCTCTGTTATCCTCAGCTCTTGCCGTTATTATTGCTTTTCCTTTTGCTTTTGCGGTAACTCTGCCACTGCTGTCTACCTCTGCAATATCTGTTCGGTTGGACTCCCAGATTATATTTCCGACAGCATTTGAGGGCGAAATGACCGCAGTAAGCGTTGTGCTTTCGCCTGCATTAAGCCTAACATCATTGTTGCTATAGCTGCTTTCAAGTCTTAGCCCCTTTATCTCAGGAGGTACATAAGCGGTAGTTGTTGTAGCTGTTGTTTGCCTTTGAGTTTGTCTCTCAGTCTGTCTTTGAGTTTGCTGTGGCTCGGTATAGTGGTCATTATCTTCATACCGCCTAGGCTCTGTTGTGTATACATATGGCTCGTCAATCTGCTGTTCATCATGATCTTGATTACTCTTTACAGCCACATTGGTTTTCTTTTTGGAAGTGCTTTCATGTGAATTTTTAGACGCTGTGCTTGTCGTGGTTGCAGGCTCAGAACTCTCTGTTGTCATTGGAGTAGTAGTTGTTGTAATAACAAACGTGCCACTTGGATCTATGACCTTATCAGCCGCAGAGCTTTCTTCAGTGGCAGTTACAGGTGCTTGAGTTGTATATGTTTTATACTCATTTTTAGTCATTTTGAGCATATCTTGTACATCTATCTGCACATAGCTGTCATACTTTTTTCCCTCATGAAAAGCACCTTTGACTACATCACCAAAGTCATCATAGGTATCTTGATCGTAATAATCAGGCTCTTTTGATATAAAATTGACCTTGATATAATAAAGATCCTTGTCAAAATCGGTGCAGGTAACAAGCTGTTCTTCGTTTGAATTGTCCTGCGTCTTGTATGTAAGCTTGCTGTTAAGTTCGTCTTTAAGCGAATAAGTTATCGAGTATATCTCAGGAATACTGTTTGTGGGAGAGCCGACCATAGCCTTATATTTGAACGTGAATACTATCTCATTGGTGTCTGTAAAGTAAATGCAGTTGTTTATCTTTACCGCATAGCCACCCACCGAAAGAGAATTATCATAGTCAACAGAGCTGCTTTCACGTTCCTTTGTGCCTTTGAACGCAAGAATAATGCCAATAACAAGCATGGTAAATACTATAAAGATACCGTATATGATATTTGAACTCTTGGCATTTGTCACATTTACCACGCTCCTTTTCGTTTGCCTATGTATTCTTTTATGAGCCTGTCAACAGCCATAAATACTATCTGATATAGCGTATCGCTGTCTGTAGGTTTATATCCAAGCATATCGAAAACTTCATTTGTGAATGCTTTATGGAAGTATTCTCTTTGCTGCATTATAAGCTCACCGTATTCTTCGTCAGAATATTCATGATAAAGTTCTTCAAAGATCCTGTGTACTATCTCCTCGCTGTCACGTGAGTTTCCTATATAAAGCATGGTTGCGTCATCAACATAGCGCTTGCAGTGAAGCTTGTTTCGTCCTGATCCCAGCGACAAGAGCAGCTCACCAGGCTCAAATTCAGCCGTTGAATTAAGCTCTGATACTGTAAACTGAGGGAAAAATTCGTGCAGAGAAGCTGCAGTATTTGCTGATTGTTTGAATATGAATTTGTATTGTACAAGCTGGAATATGACTCTGATTTTCTCTGCTCCCTCAGAGTTTCCTGTGGGATTGTAGTCGCTTATAGACTGTGAAGCAAACCATAGAGAAGCGTCATATTTTCTTGTTCGTCGGACAAGCTTTTCAATAAAGTCTGTGACCTGCGGATTTTTGGCATTGATAAATCTGTGAGCCTCGTCTATAAGAGATACAACATAACGTCTGTCATATGGATTGGTTATATTGTTATTGTACTCAACATTCTGACAAGTCTCAGACCACATAAGGGTTAGAATATTGAAAAGCTGAGCATTATAGATACGCTCGTCCATTTCCGAAAGAGCCTTTACGTCAAAGACTATAACATTTGAGTTTTCGATATTCACGTTAGAATATCCGTTAAACATTGATGAGTAAATGCCCTCTGCAAGCTGCTTTACTATGACTTCAAGTGTTTCATAAATATCTATCTTTCTTGGCGTGAGCGCCTTGTATGAGCGATCACTGTTGTATAGCTTGCTGCGTATAGTTGCAAGGAGATCAGAGAAAATAGGGAAGTCCTCTGGCAAAAGAGTGGATACATCAGTGCTTTGTGTTATGCCCTTTTTGGCGAACGTTTCTTGTATAACATCTTTAAGCTCCTCAGCTTCCATTTCGCCAAGAGAGGGTGCATACTGATAGAAAAATGTGATTATTCGTGAAAGCTCTGACGCATAATTTGTTTCGTTGCTTGCGTCATCTTCTCGTGATGAGTCTATTGTTTTTCTCAGTTGAAGTACATTCAGCGTTGAATTTTTGTTGAGCCTTATCACCTGTCCACCGAACATTTCTGCGAGTGTGCGATACTCAGACTCAATGTCAAGTATCATTATCTTGTTGCCCAGGGAAACATAATCACGGGCTAATGACTTTAGTGTAGCTGATTTACCAGAGCCTTTTACTCCTATGAACATCATATCGTATGATTGTCTGTATGAGTCACGGGCAAAGAAATCTATGCTTACAAGACCGCCTGTTACCGTCTTTCCGAAAATAAAAGATCTGTCATCAAGATGTTGTTGATAGTAGAAAGGATACTGCATTTTATATGTATCATGAAGCGGAAAAGGCGTGTTTGCAATGTTGTCGTGCCTTATAAGATCAATGTATTCGTCTGCCATTTCGTTATATGGGATAAAGCAGGATATACCCTCGTCCTCAAGCATTTTTGAGATGTTCGTGCATTTGTCGTTGAGCTTTTCAAGGGTAGACTCGGACAAAATGATACGCATTGTTATATACATCATCTGTTCGTTATCATTTACTATAGCCTCACGGATCGCTGTAAGCTTATTAAGCTCTGTCTGTGTATCAAGATCTTCACTATCTGTTCTGTTTATTGCAAATCGTCCTTTGAGTTCTTTCATACTGTTGTTAAGCTCTTTAAGTACCAGCGTTTTGTTCTTGTAATCAACGTCAAGCATTACTGTTATGCCCTCAAGACGCTGTATAAGACTTGCGATCTCAAGATTTTTTATAGTAGCAGGGTAGTCATTTACAATAAGCGTTGTGACATAGTTGTTGTCGATCTGAGCATATCCTTGGTGTCTGATATATTCAAGTGGATGAATGGACTTTACACTGCAAGACGGTGTGTCAGAGCAGCAAAGGTGCTTGCGGAAAAGGTAGAGTATCTCAGGCTTTGAGCATATTTTAACAGATGTATCTGTCATGTGTGAGATGTACTTCTGACAGGCTTTCGCAAGCATTTCTTCTTGATTTTCCTTGGCATATACTATGAGATATGCTAATCTGTCACGCTGCTGTTCGGCTGCGTTCTTTAAAGTCTGGATCTGTTTTTCTATAAAGACCTTTGGAAAACCAGTTGTTCTGTTCTTTTTATATTCAAGATAATCAAGCTGAGGCGTAAGGTCAGGGTGTTTATCTGAGAATATATATTTGTGTGGCAGTGAAAGTGCATTTGTAGCTTTTGCAAAGTTATTGCAGACGGCGTAGATATCGTCAGTAGAATAATGAAAAATGTCTATGCCTGATATCTGCATAACGCAGGCAAGCTCTGTCTTTTTGTTTCGGTAGGAAAGCTTTATAATGCCATTGCCATAGTATTCCTTTATATCAGCAAGATAGTCAAGGCATTGTGAATAGCTTATTTTATTTTTGCTTTTTGGCATTTCGTTCAGCCTCTCTTTCCTTGTATGTGCGGTATTCTTCTGTTTCAGTTCCGTATAATTTTTTAGGCTCAAAGAAGTTTAATACAAAAAGTATAAGACCTTTTGCAAAGGTGATCCTAGGGTTTGACGGAGATCTTCCCGACAAAACAAGTGATATTGCAACGAATATGAGTGACATTATGATCTGTAACCATGCGTTGCTGATCATCTCCTGACATATTGAGAATGAAACAAAACCGACCATTATCGCTATTCCTATGCGCTGTAGTGACAGCCCAAGAAAGAATTTTATATCGGCTTTGGTTGACTTAGGTACTGTTCCCATATTTTATTTTTCCTTTCTATCGTTAGGTTTTGCCATATCAAAAGCATGACCCTTTGGAGCTTCTGCCGTGTTCGTATTGGCATTGCTTGTTGGTGTATCTGACTCTGCATTATTGCTTGGCAAATTTGAAGAAGCAGTTTTTTGTTCTTCAGAAGTGCTTTGCTCAGGTGCGGAAGCTGTTTGGCTTTCTGTATTGATATTTGTAGTTGATGTGCTTGAATTGTTGCTGTTCGGGCTTGTGCTTCCTGCACTACTATTCTGATTATTGCTATTTGACTGATTTCCAGCCGTGTCGGCTGCTTTAGGATAAACAGTTGCCGCTTTTGCTCCGCTTAATGCGCCGCCTGCTCTGTATCCACGTGCTACTCCAGTAAGTCCGCCTTTTAACGCTCCTCCTACAGTAGCAAATGCTGTGTAGGCTTTTCCGTGGTTGCCATTTTGTGCATTCTTTATGGATGAGTATGCACCAGAAGCCAAACCTGAAATAGTTCCTGTTGCAGCACCTGCAGCTCCACCAGTGAATCCGCCAATGGCGGCTCCAGCCATACCCAATCCTCTTGCAACTGATGACATTGCATATACTGTTCCCATACTGTTTTTATTTCCTGCGTCAATACCCAAAATTCTTGTAATGAAATCTGGGCAAGCTATTACGCCTTTTGCAAAACAAGCTATAAGGATAAGCTGCGTTATGTAATTAAGACTGCTCATGTTATGGATAATAAGTATGGCTTTTATGTACACCTTAAGCATAAAGGCGACTAGGATGAAGATAACATATGACGATACAAGATTTTGCACCACCATTTTTGTTCTGCCTGAATTAGTAACGCCTGTTGCGGCGATAGCACCTGCAAGAAGCTGTGTTATGATAATATCAAATAACATTGTTCCAAGCTTGAAAGTTGCAAGGATAATGGCAACTGCAACTGTTAAAAGAAATATCAGTGAAAACCAGAAATCGTAGTTATATCTGTAGATATGTTCGGCTCCTTGTCCTACTGTCAGCGACTGGATCATCTTGTCTGTTGTGTCAAGATCGTCATATTCCTGTTGGGTCATTATATCTTCAAATTGATAGTATGCGTCTACATTGCTTTGATTTGAACGGCTTAGTCTTTGATTATATACTCTGTTTCTTTCTCGAATAATGTTATCTCTGAGAAGATTGAATGCTGACTCAATGTCACGTGCTGACCGAACGCTTTCGGTAAGTCCTGCCTCTCTGACATCTGCCTGATAAGCCATGTTCCAAAGTATGCTCGTTCTATATGCCGCAATGGTAGTTGTCTGTTCCTCATAAATAGGCTGTCCGCTTGAGCTTACACCGGTGACAGCCTGATAGGTGAACACAACGCCGCCGTCAAGCTCCTCATTAAGGGACATACGATCCATGACCTGATTAAAAAATCTGTATTCATAACCAACGTCCATGAGTTCCGCCATATCATCATAGGTCAGATCTTCATATCGTCTTTGCGATGACTCTTCAGCGGATATATCAACTACCTCTTTGTTCCAGCCAGAGCCGCCATGCTGATTTATATTCAGATCATAGACGCTGTTCGGCAATGGATCAGTTTCACGGTAATAACTCAGTTTATTATTGATCGCACTTTTAGTCATATCAATAATATTTTCCTGAAGAAGCATATCACCAAGAGTGTATGTGAAATCTGAGTCACCCTGTGCTTCGCTATATTCGATATTGTTTATATCAGCAAGTCCTGCTCTTTTCATGCTTGTAAGCTCTGAAAGCAGAGCTGGAAGTGCAACTATAAGTGCCGCTGAAAGAATTATGCTTTTAAGAAAATCGTTTACCCTTATTTTTTCGGACATAAACATTACTCCAGCCGCTCCGATCAGCAGGAATATGGTGAATATTACGGAAACGAGCTTGTTTGTATCTGACATTCCTGTTATCTGATTAAAGAGGTGCATAACATTAAAGTGCAGCACCTGATTGAATGCCTGTTCGCACCAGTCTATAAGCTTTGCTATACAACTAAGTATGGCAAACCCCAGACTTCTAAAAATATCTTTCCAGTAGGTCGCCTTGCTTATATGCTTGACTACATCAAGGGGCAGGTTTTCGTAGTCCACATCTACAGCACAGACGGCTATCGGTATGAAAACCGAAAACAAAAATACTGTAAATGCTGAAAACAAAAGCTTGTGCTTTTTTGAGGTTTTTATCTCCATGATTATCTCCTTTCGCTTCGGTATTCTGCAATGACATATTCATCATATAGCATTGCAGAACACCGAATTGGTGTCCTGTTGTGTTATGCAAACATTCCTGCAACTATACCTGCGCCATAGCAGCCGATAGCGATACCGACAAGTATTCCACCGCCTGTTGACTTGAGCTTGTCCACCCAGTTACGTCCGCCTGAGATGACCATGATAGCGAGTACGATCACCGCAATAGTTGCAACTGTTTTCAAACCTTTCTGCAGGTTTGTAGCAAAGTTATCACCAAATGTGAAAAAGTTTGTCCAGCCGTCATTGTCGGCTGCAAAGGCATTTACAGAGCAAAATGCCGCAAGGATCGCAGTTGTTATAGCTGCCGAGATGTTTTTAGTGATCTTTTTTACTTTCATAAGATAACTCCTTTTCTTTTCAGCGTGTTTTACGCTGCTTATTATATGAAGCCGACATCTGACGGCTTACATTCTTCCTGTGTTCTGTGACTTTGCACAGATATTCGTTGTAGTCCTTTCCGCAGTTTTCAGGCACTGCATAGATATTGACCTTGTACCCTTGTACGGAATATTTCTCAAGATATTTTGCAGAAGCTGTTCGCCCTGCCTCATCTCGATCCAGACAAAAAGATATTTCTTTTATTTTCGGATGAGTCGTCAGATATGTACTTAGGGCAACATCAGATGTTCCGCCAAGAGCAAGCCTTGTGTGCCGTTTCCAACTGCTTTTCCAATCAGCTATGCCCATATCCTTTGAACGCTGCATATTGAGCGTTGCATGGCTGAGAGCGTCTATAGGAGCTTCAAATACAAAGAGATGTGTTTCGCAGGTGCCGTCCATGCGAAAACCGTACATTTTGTTTGAGCCGCTTGCTTCGCCCTTGTATGGCTGTCCATTTTCGGGAGTATATGTTCCTCTGAGCATTGCATATTTAGGCTGACCATTGTCATTTTTTCCGACAAACACACAATTTCCACGCTTATCTTCATAGAGCAACTCGTTTTTCACGCAGTAGTTTATCACTTCAAGGTCTATGCAGCGCTTTTTCATTAGGTAGGCATATACACGGGAGTATTTGCCTTCTGTCCTTTCAGGCAGCTTTATTTCCTTTGGCTTTTGAGGCTGTTCGTCATTCCGAAAAGCATAGTCGCTCTGCGTATACTTTCCTTGTGTTAGCGACGTTATTGCCTGCTGCCAGGAGTAGCCTTCGCTTTTCATGAGAAAGTCAATGCAGTTAGCTCCACTTATGTTTTGACTATACCACGTCCAACCTTTTCCGTCTTTAAAAACTCTCAGTGAGTCGTGTTCTTTACATTTCCACTCACTGCCGCACTTTTCAAAGCTGAAGCCTGTAACAGAGGAGATGACTTCGCAGGATGACATATTTCGTGCGTCACGTATCTGTTCGTCAGAAAAGCGTGTCCCTGGTACAAAGACGTTCATATGTGATTACCCCCTCGCTGTTCATAGTGTCTGAGTATCATTTGCTGTTCTTCTTCTGACAGCAGAGCTATAGGCTTCGGCTCTGCGTCAGGAAGATGTTCGCCTAAAATATAAATGCTGCTGTCTGAGTCCTGGTAAAAAAGCTTACCTGGGTGATCTGACAACAGCATTATTATCTTTCCACAGCAAAAATCAACGACCTTGTTGTTTACTGGCGGTGATGACGCCTTTTCATTTTTATACACGGTTTATCCCTCCTATCTGTTCATTCCTTTATCTTTGTTTATGCCATTATTGCGGTAGAGCTTCACCTGCGGCACTGGTTGCTGAAGCGTCTGCATTGCCGTCAATTCTGGTATAAGCTTTTTATTTGTGTAGTCAAGATCTGTGCAGCGATCAAGAAACGGTCCGAAGGTAGATACTATCGTAACATTATCTGGAGTCAGAATACTTATATTCTGTTGTGTGACATTTGCTTTGTATATAGCAGCCGCAACATTCTTCGGACTGTTTTGTATAGCATATTCATTGCCACCCATAACGGCTTTTACATACGGAGCGTTCTCAATTCTCATTATCATCACCTGCTTTTAGAAGGTCGTTTACATCTTGTCTGAAACTGCCTGGCTTTTTGTATTGAGTCTGCATATGCGTTATCAAGATAACCTGTATCGATTCCATGCTGTTTACAGCCTCGTTTTATCCCATCGAGATATGCTTGCGTTGGTGGAGATATAGCGAAATCAGGCTTATTCATCATGTAGACCAATGAGGCTCGCTCTACGCCGCCGACCTTTACATTAACAAGCTCTTTTCGATAGTATGACGGATATCCCTCATATCTGTCGAGGTTTCTCCAATCCTGAGGAGCGATCTCCCACAAAACAACGGGGACCTTTGTGCCTTTGTCCTTAACTATAGTTGCGTGCTGATTAAATTGGAGCCTGTAGTCCTCAATGTAGCTTGTTGATATTACCTTTGAATTAGGACATCTGTATCTCATCTGTTCGAGATCCATGTTACTTCCATAGGCACAATAAAGGTTGCCGATCTGTTCTCTTAACTCAATTTCTTTCAGTGCCTGCTCAAAGCGGTCAGCCGTTTTGTATTCCTTGACCATATCCATTATTTCAAACGCTTCAAGGTCATTATCGTTGAAATATTGCTGATACATAGCGCCCATTCTGAAAGCATTTACTGCTATATCATCATTGTTGCTTATGCTGTCAAGGTATTCACGATTAAACAGTGAGATACTGCTGTTGTCACGTTCTATACGCTCACAGACCATTTCCTCTGCTTTTTCATATGCCTGTTCGAGATATTCCAATGGTAAGCCATTTTCTATATATCCGTTTTCTATTCGCTGATAATATTCCTCTGTTGGCGTGTTGTAGTCCTTTGAATTGACCATGACATATGCCATGCCAGAAACGATTTTGTCCTGGCATTTCACATCAACAGCTATTTTCTTGTATTTGTGAGGATAGCCCTCAAACTTATCAAGTGATCTTTCATCCGAAGAATAAAGCTTCCAGAGCAGGGCAGGGGCTTCTTCACCTTTCTTTTTTTGGAGCGTTGCCACCTTATTGAATGACAGCTCATAGTCCTGCACCATGCCTGTTGCATATATCTCAGCGTCGGGACAGCGAAACATCATCTGTTCAGTATTGATATTGCTTCCGTATGCTACATATATCTTATACTCCTCGTTCTTTTTCGACTGTTCTTTTGGTGTATTATCAGGGGAAAAGAAAAGCTTCATCAGCTCGTCATATTCTTCATCAGTAATCATATTATCCCTCCTTGACCCTACCACGTGTGGTAGGACATTTTATCTGCTTCTGTTTGGAGTGTTTCTTCGTCTTGCAGGCTGTGAAACAGTGTTTTCTGCTTCTCTTGCTTGTTGTGTCTGCCGTGTGGAAAGCAGATCTTCAATAGAGTTTTCCTGTCCATTGTGACTGATACCAAGGACAGAGAATATGTTATTTCGCTCGTCTGGAGTAACACTTTCATCATCACGGACGTTTTCAAGCAGCATAACTATCCTTTCTCTTAGGGTAAAAGAATTATCATTTCTGACCTCACGATCTGGAGAATGGATAATATTACTTATTGTTATTGCCTCAGGGTCAGGTGAGGCGGCTCTCATATCGTTTAGACGTTGGGCGATTTGCTGTGCCTGCTGTTCTCTTATCCGCCGTCGCTCCATAGCTGCCGCTTTATCTTTCCAATCCTTTGCGCCCTCAAGGTTTTCAAGAAGATATTTTCTCGGCACTTTAAACTCGTCACCATTAAGCCCTATGCGTATGAGCCATGTGCGGAAAGTGTAGCATTCGTTACTTGATTGTGTTTTATGTACAGCGGCACTGCGTTGATTAAGAGCCTGGGCGGTGACAGCCTGCGCAAACCTCACATATGTGCGGACTTTGCCTGCATTGGTAGTTGAGTTGAAACAGCGAAACTCAACTGTTCCTTTTGTGAAATATGCGTGAAGATTGAGCGCTCTGTAACGAGAGCGGTTATAGTGGGCATTACGGCGTTCATATCCGTCGGTGTTTCGGTACCAGATATCTGCTAGTGCTTCTTTTGTTTTCGGTTTGGCGGCATTAAGCCGACGTATATAGTCCTCATCAGATTTGCGGCACCATTGCATTGCACGGCTTGCTGGGACCTTTAGAGCGTGGTAAAGGATATCTTCTTTCTGATACATGATGTTAGACAGACGAGTGAGTGACTTCGCGTCCTGCCTTTCTGCCCCTATATGCACGTGCAAGCCACAGCTTTCGTTTACTCTCATTCCCGCTTTTCTTAGGTCACGAACTATCTGCTGAAGATCGTCCATATCCTTATCAGACTTCAGTATAGGTGTAACAAGCTCACAACGGTATTCATCCATGTTATATGTTTCAGATCTGTTCTTCCTAACTGGGTCTATTGAGGCGTCACGCATTACTTTCCATTCACGACCTGTGTCATCAGATATCTTTCGTGTGTAATAGCAAGAGTAATCTGGGTCGGACGAGTAGGTGTCAAAATGTTCAGCGACAACCTGTGCAGCTCTTTCTCGTGTTATACCTGTAAACTCGATCTCTACACCAAAGGTTTGATCCTTTAAATCAATAGCCATGCTCTCACTCCTTTATTATTTCTGAGATATGAAAACTATAATGAAAATCAAAATACTCTGTTGTTCCAGTATCGGTATTTGTCCAAGTGCCTGTGAAAGTCACGGTGCTGTTCGGCGTTGCGTTACCATATCCTATGGACACTGCACCGCTTACATCTGTTCCGCTTGTGGCTTCAAAACTGTCTTTATTGCATACCGAAGTAACATCCATATCATCGATCGTAACGGATAATATATCGTATTGGGCATTGCAATTACAGTTTTCCACTGTATATGACATTGATAAGCCGTTGCTGTCATTGCTCTCTAGTTTGAAATAAATAGGAATAGGCGGCAGGGTAGTATTGGCAGACGGAATGTGATATACCTTGGCTTTTTAGTAGTTTCATTTGTTTCCGTTTGCGGTGCTGTGATCTGAGGCGGTTCTGTAGTTGTCGCTGGTGCAGCAGTTGTGACATCTTCAATACTGTTTGTATCTTCTGGTGACGATCCACTATCATCTGAAGCAACCGAAGAAGAAATGTCATTTGCAAATTTGCCGACATAACTATCTTTCGGACTTTCTGAAGAAGATGAGTCTGAGCTGCCACAGCTTGACAATAGCAGGGCAGTTACCGCTGCAAGTATCACTGTTCTTTTCATGATCTTTCCTCCCTGAGCTGATCCAAAAGCTTATAGTAATCTCTTATAGGCTTTGGCACATACTTAACAAAGGCTTTGTCGGCTGCCTTTTCAGCCCCCTGCTGGATAAGCTGTTCGAGGCTTTCTTCTGTTTCGGCTTTCGTCATATACAGTTTTATCGCCTTTGCCATTTCATCATTGATCTCAACTGTTACTCTCATGATTTTCCTCCTTTGTATTTTCAAGAATATTTAAGAGCCGTTCCAAAAGCTCCTTGTTTTTTCCTGTGTCTGTCATATCCATGATGTTGAGTGCATATCTTACGCCCTCAACAAAGCCCAAATCGTGTGCGTCATCAATGACATTCGCTTGCAGTTCATATTCTTCCTCTTGAAGCTGAATTAATCTCTCTTTCCGCTCTTTGTAGGTTTTCACCCAATGTGTCTGAGCATTGTCTGTTTCATAATCATTTTGAAAGTTTATCATTATCTCTTCCAAAATATCGAATTTGCTTTTCTTTGGCTTTTCAGTATTCATGGTGTTTCTCCTTTCGTATATAAAAAGAGCGTATGAATTTCTTCACACGCTCGAGTTATCGTTATTCATTATTGATGTGTCACTGTGACACATTGGTTGCCACTATGTTAGACATCGGGTCAACAACTATCAGCTTTTTGCTTTTATTGCATAAACGCTTTGGCTCAATACAAAGGCAGCGTCCCATACCGTTGTAGCGGTCTTGACGGCGTTTTCTGCAAGCCCTATTGATCCTGATCTTCATCAAGCATTACCTCCACATATCTTCTTACATACTCTGAATTTCTATTAGGATAGTCATCACTCTCTATCAAAATAATATTATATCTACAAAAAAGACACTCAACATTACTGATGAGTGTCTGGTTTGACTTGGATGCTATAATTCAAGTGATGATTGCTTATATTCAGGAGATTTTTTGATTTTTTCTATTATGTAATACGGTATGTTAGGTATAGCCGAATAGGTAGTTTTATCTGATATATCAAAGTAAATAAGCTCTGATCTGCGTTTAGGAGCTTGTTCCTTTGCTGGAAAACGGTAAACATTTTCTACTTGTTTGTAATTTTTATTGTTCTTGGCTATTTCCAATTTGCATGGCACGCCTAATATATTGCGAAGTTTGAATTTGGATAATTCAGTCGCTGTAAAAGGTCTGCCTCGCCAAGACTCTAGGTGCAGACGTAGTTCTGCCTTCTCGTAATAAGAATAGGTATAATCTCTTGAAAAAGTTTTTATTTTTTCGTTTTCAGTTATCTCCCACAATATAGTTACTTTTGGTAGTGGTCTATTAAAAGATTGATGTTTGCCAGTAAAAATAACACCTATACATACAGCGTTATGTATTCCTTGTGATAAACTGCTCATAGTAAGTATTCCCCTTATATTTAGTATATTGACTAAATTATACAATACTTACTGCATTGTTGTCAAGCTCTTTAAAAAGCGGTATCACCCTCATATAGATCATTCTCAGAGCTGTCATCAACGATAACATTTCCGTCAATGTCAAACTCAACGCATTCGTCATGATTGTTGTCCCAAATTAAAACAATGGCGTCTTTAAATTCGGAAAGCGTTACTTCACTAATATATATATCATGAATTATATTTTTAAGTGCTTGCTCCTGCGTCATACCAAAACGTTTTGCAATGCACTCAAGCTTCTCTTTGTATGATAAGCCGTCATTTATAATTTCTTTTTGCATTTTAAAACCTCCACGTCAACTAAAATGGCACATCTTGACTAGGATCGCACTCGCTAAATCTGCAATCACAATTATGTATTAAATCTAAGGCGTCTTTTAAGCTAAAGCCCAAAGAACTTGCCTCACTGTTGTATACTTCTTCAACTATCGTTTTAAGTGCTTGCTCCTGCGTCATACCAAAACGTTTTGCAATGCACTCAAGCTTCTCATTGTATGACAAACCGTCTTTAATTATTTCAATTTCTTTTTGCATTTTCTCACTCCTGTTCTTTTAACCGTATCTCCACATATTTTCTAACATAAACCGAATTTCTGTTAGGATAGTCATCACTCTCCATCAAAAAGTGATAGCCGTCCTTTTTCAGCTGTTCGGAAAATTTCTTGACCTCATCGGGTAAACCCTGTATTCTTAGTTTTATCATATTTTATACCTCCTCGTTTTCTTATATTTTGCAAAAGACTAATAACACTATAGCAGTAACAGCACACCCTATTATATATGTATTGCGTAACATCTCAATTTGGCTGAAACAGCTATCGCCATGATCAGAAAGTTTATGAAAGGATTTTTTTATGTAATTTACATTTGCAAGTATTATCAGTGCTTTAACAAAGAACCAAGAAATGAATATTTTAATTTGCATTTCCGAGTTTGTTTCAAACGCTACCCTGATACCAGTGATAATGCCTGCAAATACAAACAGCGAAAGCATTAATAGCTTGAAATTTACAAATTCATAGTTGTGCTTCATAAATACCTCTTGACCAATTTGTCTATAACATTTGTACTTTATAAGTAGTTTTTCAAGATAGAGCTGAGTACGTCATAAATAGTTCTTTTATCAGAAAACCAAAAATGTGCATATGCCATTTCAAGCCGTAATTGTACAAGAGGAGGCTGTTTTTTTAATGTAGAAGTTGAAATACTCATAATATCAGCTATTTCAGGCAAAAGGGAAGCATAGCTTTCCTTAGAACCCCAATCATAGTCAGAAAGTAATTGTTCGATAAAATTGGCAGTATCAGTTTTTGCTTTATTAAGTATTTCTTTTACTTTTATCTTATCATTAAGAGCATAATATAACATAAGGTTTCTTTCATCATACTTAGCAGAAAATTGAATACCCGACAGGCTAAGACCATTTAAAATACTATTTGCGTGTGATGTTTTTATCATTAGAAACTGCCTGTTTGGTATTTCTTTTGCCACCTTACAATCATAATTTAACCACATTCCCTTTGAGAAATCTTCGATTCCTTTTATTTTCTCATTATTCATATCTCTACCTCCCCAGCGCCTGCCCCGTTGCAGGCGCTTTCTTCTATTTAAACTGCTTGCGCTTTGTAAATAAATATGCTATACTATTTAAAAGTCTGAATTTTTAGCGAGTTAAATTTTTGCCAATAGTCTTTGTAGTTTTTTTTATCATGATTTTTAAAAATTTCTCAAAACGTGCCGTATCTGCGGCTGTGGCTTTGTAGCATTTAGGAACATCACGATATAGTTTAAATGTTCGTCCTTTTCCTTTTTGACCTAGTTCCATAATTATTTCCTTTCTGTATGGAGGTTATATAGATGTTATTTGATTATGTTTCATCTTCAGAATATGATATTGATATAAATGCAATACTGGAATTTTATAACAGCTTTAATTTAATAAAGCCAATTGATGAATTAGTAGCCAATTGGATTGAAGTTATGCGATACGCATATAAAAATAACAGATGTTATTTTTCGTATGACAAAAACAAACCATGTGAATATTATCAACAAATAATAAAAATACCTAGCATTGCACAATTTTATATTCATTTTAATGTTGACAAGGCTGTTGACGTTGCTCAAAATTATGATTTTCAAAGATTAAATGCACGAAGGCTTGTATATAACAATGTTGAATATGAAGTGCAAAATGATATTAAAAAGTATCATTTCTCTTGCGAAACTCCTATTATTGTTATTGATTTTCCATGCAGATTACAATCAGAGAAAATGGTCATTGATGGTAATCATAGGATGACTTCAAAAGTAATAAAAAACCAGGATGTAAATTATGTTAAACTTAGTATTCCTGATACTGTGTCACTGATAACACAAACTTTTGAAAAAGCATGGTATCTTTTTGCAGTAGAATTAAATGCGGCTATACAACTAAAAACATATAATCAAAGAAAAAACTTTCTTGAACATCAATCTATATGCAAAGACTTCTTAATGTATATGAAAAACAGTGATTAATCCTCCCCAGCGCCTGCCCCGTTGCAGGCGCTTTCTTCATGTATAGATAAATTAATCCCCTTTTTACTGCCTTTTTCAGACAGTATCAATTATCTTTCCTTTTTCTTGCGTGAAAACAGAATAACAGCCGATCCTGCGAGTATGACTACCACACCGCCAAGAACTGTTCTGCCGTCAATGTCATTGTCGGAAGAACCAGTGTTTGGCGTGTCAGGAACTTTTTCATTGAACATATCTGTGTCCACTGTCTGAGCATATGCTACAGTCACCTGTTTTGAGTCAGCAACAAGATAGCCATAAGGCACTGTTGAGCCGTCCTCTGTTATTGTGTATGTACCTATCGGTACATTTTCAAACTTCGCTATGCCGTCCTTATCGGTTATCGCAGGAATGTTTATCTCTCTGCCTGTGTCAGATGTTCCCGAAAGAATAAAACGAATGCCCTCGATGTTCGTCATGCCGTCTGTTTTCTTGTGTACTTGAACTGTTCCTGTCTGCTCGTTATTGAGAATATTTTCATCAATAGTCTGAGCATACTCAACCTTGACTTCCTTTTCGTCAGCTACAAGATATCCGTAAGGAACTGTTTCCTTATCCTCGATAACTTTGTATGTACCTATCGGTACGTTCTCGAACTTTGCTATGCCGTTCTCATCAGTTACCGCAGGGATATCAATTTCACGTCCTGTGTCAGATGTACCTCTGATATAGAACTTGATACCCTCGATATTCTTCTGTCCCTCAGTGGTCTTATGGACTACGATAGAGCCTGATTTTTCCTTGTTCTCAATAGAAACTTCCTTTGTTTCGGCATATGTTACTGTCACGTTCTGTGGGTCAGCGACAAGATATGCAGTTGGTACTGTCTTTTCGTCCTCATAGATAGTATAAGTTCCAATTGGTATCTCACTGAAAATCGCAACGCCGTTATCATCAGTTGTCGCAGGAATGTCGATATCTCTGCCGCTGTCTGATGTACCTCTCAGATTGAATGTGATACCCTTGATATTGAGATTGCCAACTGTAGACTTTGTGACCTTTATCTCGCCTGTCTTTTCGATATTCTCGAAAGAAACCTCTGCTGTTTCGTTATACTCAACTGTTACTTCCTGCTCATCAGCAGTGAGGTAAGCCGCAGGAACTGTTGAGCCGTCCTCTGTGATGACATACTTGCCGATAACAAGCTTATCGAACATTGCTACGCCATTTTCATCTGTTGTCGCTTCAAACTTCAAGTCCTTGTTTGTATCAGAAATGCCTGTTGCAAAGAACTTAATGCCCTCGATATTGAGATTGCCTGTTGTTGTCTTTGTGACCTTTATAGAGCCACTTTTCTTCTTGTTTGTCATTTCAGCCTTGACGATATCATCGTTTTCTGTTATCTCAAAAGGATAAGGAGTATCGTCTATCTCGTAAATATCAGGTGCTGAAATCTCACGATAGAAATATTTGCCTATGGCGAGCTGAAAATGTGCAATGCCGTTCTCGTCTGTAGTTCCTGTGATGACCTGTTCTTTATTTTCATTAAGAATTTCAAAGGTGCAATCAGGGATAAGCTCACCTGTTGAAATGTCAGTCTTTGTTATCTCAAAAGGAATAGTGTTTTGCTCGTTTTCAAAATCTACAACGAACTCAGCCTGCTGTTCAACAAGCTTGATAGTCTGTGTTGGCTCATCAGAAATCGAATAGCCTTTTGGCGCTTCAATTTCTGTCACTGTGTAGCTGTAGCCCTTGTAGATAGCCTTTGTTGTTTCAGCTATGCCGTCTGTGCCTGTGGTTATGGTGTCGATAACTGTTCCTTTTGGATATATACAATAGCCATTGCCAACGAATATATCCTCGGCTGCTGCCACTTCAAACTTTGCGCCTGCAAGGTCAGCTCTTGTTTCAGCGTCACGCTTGTGAATTGTTATCTTGCCCTTGTCAGGAGCAGAAGCCCTGTTGATGAACTCCGTTTTAGCCGTCTTGTCAGCGGTAACAGTGATAGCTTTCTTTGATGAAATCATATATCCGTCTGCCGTGGATATTTCTCTCCACTCATAATCGCCCTCTGGCAGACCTGTTACATCAATATCACCCTTATTGTTTGGCATAAGGTCTGTAGCCTGTGAAGCGAGGTCAGTGAAGCTGTAGCTTCCGTCCTTTCCAGTTGCCTTTACAAACTTGTAGCTGTCACCGACTTTGCAGGCAAGCTGGAACTTAACGGCTTTGTACATATCGGCTGTGCCTGTCTGCTTGTTGTCAAAGTAATCTGTGAAGCTCTTGTCAAGGTGAGCTGAACCTATTGGTGTTGTTATTTTCAGATAAGCCTTAACAGGGTCTTTATCCTCATAGCAGGAAACCACCATTTCCTGAACGTCTGAGCCGCCCGAAAGGATAAGAGGTGAACACTCATCTATGTGTTCAACATACTTGCCCTTTGTCTTTGTAAGCGTGAAAACAACGTTTTTCAAGTCCTCAGCCTTGTCGGCGGTGATAGTCATATTAGAGCCTGAGCGTGTAACAGTCACTGAGTTAGGCTTTGAAACTGAGAACTGTGAAAGGCTGTCAAGCTTGAGCTTTGCTGTCCACTTGCCTGTCTTGACATCATATTTTGCAGGATATGAAGCCTTGTCGAGCGGCTTGCCGTAAGAAACCTTTGATGTTCCGCTTGGTACATCATAATGCGAAAGCATTTCAGACTTCATCTTTTTGTAGCAATCGACAAGGTCACTGTGATGAGCAGAAGCATTATTGCCATTGTAGTAATAGCTGTTGAGAAGCTTTGTTTCGTTATTTGAAAGACCAGTTGTAGACTCATCATAATATCTTGCCGAAACAGCCTGAGCCATTATGCTTGAAGCACATATCTCTGTGTCTTTTGAGTAGCCGTACTGAGTTTTGCCCTTGTAGCTGTAAATGGTAAACTCTTTTATTTGCCTTCTCATTGCGTCAGGCACATATGCTTTTTTCACATAGTCCTCAAGTTTTTCCTGCTTAGATGTTGTTCCGCTTGTATGCTGCTTGTCAAAGTTGATACAATAAGCATAGCTGCCGTCTGATGTTGAGAAATACGGCACTGAGCTTGCCCAATAGCCTGTGAAGTGGGTGTCATTTGACTTGCCTGTTTCAATGTCATAGCCGTTAGGCAGACCCGAACCTCTGAAGTCATAGCTCCATTCGTTAAGCCACTGCTGACTTGCCTTGTTGGTATCGGAGAACGCTGAGGCTGTTATGCCCTGCGTTAATGCCGACAAGCTGAGCAGGAGAGCCATTGCAGCACTGCTCAGACGTTTGAAAAGACTTTTCTTTTTCATTTGTTTTCCTCCTAAAAATTTTTTATCTATCTAAAAAGCCCATAGGACTTGAATTTCCGCAATAAAAAAAAGCAATCCGAAAGAAAATCGAATTGCTTTTAAACTCTATTCAGTTTAATTTATATCAGTAAAGGAGGTATATTTCCCATGCAGGCTTTCCACCTGAATTTATTGCTGAGCCATCACCATGCCATTGCTGATACACAACTATGTGAGCTTGGTCATTACCTATTCGCCCATACAAATCTTTAATACCGCCTTTTACAACACCATATAGTTCGTCACATGATGAATATGTGTCAGGCAATACTGTGTAAGGAGTTCCCCATGAACTGTTGTCAAGATTTCTTGTGGCTATGTTATCCCACATTTCCTGCTCGGTATAGAAGATAGCGTCAAAGTCACAAGTTTCATTACTATATTGTTGAAGTTCCTTAACCACTCTGTCTATATCATTCTGTGTCAGCTTAAACTTTGGCTTAGAAGTTGTAGTCGGCTTTGGCTTCGGGGCTTGCGTTTTCTTTGCCGTTGTTGTGGTCTGCCTTTTAGTCGTTGTCTGACGCTCTGTCTGTCTTTCTGTCTGACGTTCCGTCTGCTGTGGCTGATAGCTGTTGTTATTGTCATTGCTGTTGTTGCCTGAGCCGTTGTTTGAAGTGCTGTGGCTGTAGCTCTGATTATTATTCACTGTACCGCCATTACTAGCTGGGCTGTTCGATTTTGTGGTTGAGCCGCCCTTGGTAGTGGTTGAAGATTTACCACTGCTTGTGCTTGCGGACGTTGTTGATGATGTTGTGGTAGCCGAAAGGGAAGTTGTTTCCTCACTCTGAGAGGTCAGTGTGGCTTCCGTTGTGGTAGTTGCCGAAGCTTCTGCGCTTGAAGCCGTTGTAGTTGCCTTTGGAGGGGCTGATGATGTATCTGTATTAACATTTCCGCAGCCTGTCACGCCGAGCATTACGGCTGTTATCAGCAGGGAAGCTATCGTTCTTGTTATATCTGTTCTTTTCATTGTGGAGTCCTCCTTTTGCTTTTCTTGCTATCATTATATCATATATTCTTTTCGGTGTAAATGCTAATGGTAACTAATCTTTTTTGGTCATGTTTACCAAAATCAGCCGAAAAATATTAAAATATGAAACTCACATATGAAGTGAATTTCCGTGTCCCATATCTTTACCTTTTGATAATTCAGATCTAAGCTCCTTATTTGCCGCCTTCAACTTGTCAATTTCGTTTTTCAAAGCGATAGTTTCATTAAAAAGCTTTGCATTCAGCCCGATGACCTTTGCATAATCCCGTGAGAAGTTGTCGAGTGTTTCCTTGAGGTCAAGCTGCTGTGCAGTAAATTTGCGATAGCAGTCATCTTCTTTTTCATAGCGCCCGTTTATTACCTGAAAATCCTTTTGCAGCGTGTTGAGCATATCTTGGTGCTGTCCTGTGAGGGCTTTGTCATTTGGCGTCTTGCCGATATTGTCCATTATTTTATTGTACTGTTCTGAAAATTCAGCGTGAAATGTCTTTTCATCATTAACGCCCAACTGACGAGCAAGCTTCTGAATTTCTTCTGTGTTTTTTCTAAGTTGCGATCTTCTGGAAAGTGTCAAGGAGCCGATTAATGTCAATACAGCAGGAACAATAGCTGCAATCAAAGTAACCCACCAATGTATCATAAAAGCCTCATTTCCGCAAACAAATATAATGAATAATGTACTGTATATAACGTTGAACATTACATATATCGTTGCTAATTTATCCATTTTAATTTACCTCTATTCTATCATATTTTACAAAATTCGTCAAGATAATTTTATCGCCCTCTTGACTGGTGTCCTCTGTTCTTCTTGATCGTGTTATCATTACTTTCTGATCGCACAAGCGTTTCAAGTGCCTGTTCTTTTGAGGTGCATTGACTCTTGTGTGCCCAGTCTATGCGGTGCCCACTGAGCTTACAGCCGTAAGCAATGTAATTGCCGCCAAATGTGTTTTCAAGGACCGCTGTTGTGTGTCCGTCAGGCTCATTTCGTACAGCAGATATTCTGTAGATCATATTTTCTTTTTCGGCTTGATAATAGCTTTCCGAATAAGGCTTAAATTGCATTTTCATCTTTTAGGACTTCCTTTAGGCTTAGGCTTGGCTGCGGCTCTTTCAGGTGCCTGAATCGGTGTTAGCTCCTCAAATGAGATGAAATGTACCTCACATCTGAATGCCTCACCGATCTCACGCTCTGTAAATCTGTCTGGCTTTTTAAACATCTCAAGATACTTTTTGACTTGGTTTTCTGTCAAAGATAAGCTATCTTCACCATTATCGCCAGTTATAAAGAATGTTCCGCATATCGCTTGCTTGCCGTCAAACTTTCTGTTCGGCTGCATTTCACATACACGAGCTTCTTCATTTCCCCATGCAAGCGCTTTGCTGTCATCAAGATAATCGTATAACGGCTCTATATAGCCGTCAACCACCTTTTGCATTGCTCTCAGCTTACTTTCAGAGCAGTCAAGAAGCTTTTCATATGCAGGCTTGTTCGGCTCAACGACCACTACTCTCAAAATATCGTCACGCTGCTTATTGAGTGAGTCAAGTTTTTTATCTGTTCTTTTGATAAGCTCAGTAAACTCATACGGTTTATTCTTATAAGCAACGTTACATTCCTCAACGGTCTGTTTGGCAACTTCAATTACTTTACTGAGATCCAGCTTGTAGTCCTTGGCAAAACTTCCGTATCTGTTTACGTTTTCAGAATATCTGTAGATATTCTTATCGAGATCCAATGTGACATACGTACTGATCTCATTGCTTTGGTCAAAAACTCTTTTGTAAAGCGGTAATTCATCAGCATTTATTTTCTCAAATACATTCTCGCTTTTTTTTGCTGTCATAAACTCATTTGAATAGGTTATCGCTTCAAACGCCTTATTAAGAGCGATATCATTATGCTGTGCATATTCGATCGCCTGATCAAGTCTTAGCGGACCTGTTACGCAATTGCCGCCGTGGTGAGTATAATAATAACTGTTCTCACCGTTGTTTATGACTTCATAAATTGCATTATTCAACTTTGGACCTCCTTACACCCTACCACGTGTGGTAGGGTAGTGTGATATAGAATGTTTGTTTGATTTCTCCTTGTGTCTGCTTTTTCAGGTGTACTTGACATTTACGGCTGTATATGATATATTACTATCAAAGCAAATAGCTGAAGTCGTTTTGGATAATTGGTATCCTATAGTCGTGAACAGCTCATTTGCTTTTTTTCATTTATAGCTACTACTTTCTTCCCATACTCTTTTTCTTCATCGGAGTTGTTTTTTTCGGCAGCTCAAGACATTTAGCATACTCTGGATTTTTAAGGGCAGTGTCAACTATGTTAAGCAGTTGCTTCTTTTGATCATCATTAAGAGTGTAGTGAAAAACAGGACCCTTGTCCATGCTTTTGTCATTTTTCAGCGTTGAGAAGTTTTGCTCGGAAAGCATATAGAATGTGTGTAGTGCTGCTGATGATCCGTGATATCCTGCATATTTTGTTACATAGCCCACTGGTATGCCCATTTTTACTGCCTGTACAGCCTGTCTGTCCGAAAGAAAAATATCATTTTGTGACTGCTCAAAACACTTGTCGTTAGCATTATGGCACTTTTTTGAAATGTTATCTATATATGCTTTAGCTTTAGCTGTGTTTTCAGAAGAACGTGTTTCAATAAGTTTTTCATATACCATATGTTCTATCTTTGAAATTGCAGGCTCATTTGTATCATTCCAATCCATAGCCATTTCAGCGCTTTCAATATACTGCTCTTTATCGGCTGCACTCATATTTTGAGCGTAATGAGATACAAGTTTGTTTGCATAGTTTTTATCAGCATTATCCAAAACATCTTTTATAGCCATGTTGTAATCTTCAAGGTGATCGTCCATTTTCTCGTAACGATAGATAACGTCAGAAATAAAAAGATTGCTGTTTTTCAGAAAATCCTTTGAAAGTTCAATGTTGCCTATTTTCAGACTATCCATTTCGTCCAAAGCATTGAGTATATCCTGCCGTCTATCATCATTCTCTTTGATACAGTATGCCTGAGATATTTCCGCAGGCGTTAGCTCAATGCCAACTCGCTTTCCGTCAATGACACGTTCGATTATCATTGTATCAGAATTAATCTTATTATAGACAAAAAGCGTAGCATAGCAATCGCCCAAGCTGTTATGTGCAGTTTCAGCTCTTTGTGACCAGTCATAGCCGTAGTAGTCGGCGGCTGTTGTGAGCTTCTGCCATTTATAGCCGTCACGGAAACTGTTCCGTTCACCATATATCTCAGCGAAATCTTCCATAACATCAATTGTATCTATATCGTCAGGAACTATCGCACCATTGGCTTTAAGAAACGAAATGTCAAACTGCGTGTTGTACCCGATTATAGTATCAGAATTTTCAATAATAGCATTTATCTCTGATATTTTTTCAGAAATAGCAGGGCAATCAGCGACCATTTCAGGACTTATGCCGTTCACCTGTTCAGCTTCTTTCCATTCGGTACGGTGCTGCGGCTTGAAATATTCATCGAATAATACATTTCCGTCAGTATCTATGATAGATACTTGCAGCAGCTCGTCCCCGTCATATGGGTGAAAGCCTGTTGTTTCTGTGTCAATAACGATATATTTGTTTTCCATAATTGCTCACTATGCCTTTCTTTTTATATTAAACATAATCATCTTCAAAGCCCGTAACCCAAAAACCACCAAAGTATGTATAGTACCAATCTTGAAATTGCGCATTGAGTTCCCAATTATCGCCATAATAGTAGTCTGCAAGGTAATCAAGCTTATCGTCTGCATCGCCTGTTTGGTCAGAGTCACAAATAAATCCTTCAATATTGTCAAAACTACAATTCGTCGGATCTTCGCCACTCGAAAAGACTTCATTAAGATAGTTTCGCCATTTCTCCTCTATCTTATATTTTTCCATAACACGCTTGAATGAAATAAACATACGCTCATCAAGTTCAAGACTTTCATCATCACATATAAACTCCTGAACGTGTTTTCTTGCATCTTCTCTAAAAGCACAATCGTTGCACATCAGCTCGGTTGTATCATCAACGTCTATATTTTTCTCGTGCAAATCATACAATTCGTCACAATTATCATCATTAAGAATAGCACCGCATTTTTTACACTTTAATTCAGCCATTGTCATATCACTCCTTTATTAAAATCTTCTCACATGGAAATCTCGAATCTCATCTTGATTGCTTCAAAGTAGTACGGCGTATAGTTACAGCTAAAGATATAGTTGGGCGCATAATACTTGCTTGGCACATATTCTTTCTCTCCGCTCTTGTCGATATAAGTTTCAGGATCATCTGAGTCATAAACCGTGCCGTTCCACAGGTTAAAGGCAAGACGTGTTGTTTTACTGCTTGTGCTTGTCTGAAAAGGCTTGCTCAAGCCCTCAAAAATAATCACGTCTTTTTTAACGTCATATAGTGCGCCAATATGATAACGCAAAACAGCGTCCATTGTCAAAAGATACGCAAGCGACAAGTGATAGCCGTCAAGATAGGGCATTTTCTCGCACAATTTATTAAACAATTTCTCATGCTCTTCATCTTGAAAAATCATTTTTCTTTCCTGCCTTTCTTGAAAAGTCTGTATTTCTCAGGAATAAATTCTCTGATTATTCCCCAAATTCCTGTTATACAAAGACTTGCACCCAGTGTAATGTAAAATATTCTTTCCATGGTCTAATTACTCCTTTTTATAAAAAAAGGACACCTGAGATTTCAAGTGTCCAAAGTATTTTCTGCTGCAAAATGTTCCGCAAGCAGCTTGACTATAAGATCATCCATATCGTCCTGTGAAGAACTTTCAAGGGACGGAAACATGGTTGATATCTTCGTGTATATACTTGTTGATACCTGCTCAGCTTTTTTGGCTTTAGGCTTATGACAGATATCGTATACCTTGTCAACAGTCAGTTCTTCGTCTGCGTTTTCATCACAGTATGCACAGACTGCATTGATGTATTTGCCTGGAAACGTTCTGAGGTCATACATCTCAATGTAGTCCGCTATGATATTCTGTTGTTCTTCAGAAAGGTGCGCTAAAAGCATTTCATATCTTCCGAAAGGAATAACCTTATTATCAACCATTGGAATAAGCCTTGCGGATAGCTTCAGCAGATGTACATATCTGTATACTGTCGTGTTGGAAACTCCGAATTTCTCGGATATCTCATTCAGTGTAGCGGTTTCATTGTCCATACCACGTTTATCCATGTACGTTTTGAAGATCTCAGCATTTTCTGAGGGAAGAACATCATCTGTTCTTGTATTGGACTCTGCAACGATCATATATGCCGTAAAGTCGTCTATGTTGTCCTTGATCTGGCATGGAATAGTCGTCAGACCGCACAGCCTAGCCGCATAGTATCTATGATGACCTGCAAGTATCTCATATTCATTTTCTTTTCTACGAACTATAACTGGCTGCAGGACGCCCAGGTCCCTTATAGAGATAGCCAGCCGCTCGACCTTGGATTGCCTTATCTTGTATGGCTGTTCCTTACCCTCAGGTGTTCTGTATGGTTTGATACTGTTTATATCCAGCTCAACGATCCTCTGAGCTGTACCTTGCCACTGATCAAGATACTCAGCGGCAAGCTCATGGTTGATGTTTTCAGCCTCAGATTGCATATTTTCCTGATGTTGGCTGCGTCTTTCAAGCAAGCTGCACATTATCTATTCACCCTTTCCATTACTTCTTCTGCAAACTCTGTGTACTTTTCAGCAAGCGTATTGCCTGTCAAATTAACACATCCAGCATAGCTTTTCACTGTTTTGTTGACCTGCTCAGGACGAGCTGGGATGACAGTATCAAAAACTGTATTTCCATATATCTTTCGGCAGGCAATGTCTATTTCTTTAGATGTTGTGGTTATATTGCTTCTATTTTCAAGAATGCCAAGTATTTTAAGACAGGGATTCGTTGTTGCCCTTATAGCATTGACCTTTTCTGTAATGAGGTCAATGGCGTCAAAGGCGAATATACCAGCGTCTATTGGTATAATAACGAAGTCTGAAGCGTTAAGAGCATTCTGCGCAAGAAGATCAAGGTCAGGACGATTGTCTATGAGTATGTAGTCATAGGTATCCGTCAAAGCCTTATCACGGAGCATGAGCTTGAGTATATAGTTACAGTTGGCGGATGAGGCGATCACGCTGTTAGCCGAACCGAGCATACGTCCTGCGGATATATAGTCAACGTTTGGATTTTTCTCAGATCTCTTGATATACTCTGCATAGTCTATAGAAGTATCACCAGACGCTGAACTGTAGATAAGATCTGCTATGGTCTTTCTTACTGCGGACTTTGAGCAATACGAAGTGAGGTTGCCCTGCTTGTCAAGGTCGATAAGTAGCACTTTTTTGCCGAGCTTTCCTAATGCGCAACCTAGGTTGAATGTTGTAGTTGTTTTTCCTGTGCCGCCTTTTTCTGTAATGATCGAAATAATTTTTGTGTTCTCCATTATGAACATCCTTTCTTGATATCATTTTGTGTTCCCCAATGATGACATAGAAAAAGCAGCAGGGGAGAACACCGTCCTGCCGCTCAGGGAGCTACCCTGTCTATGCCTGATAGTCAAGCTATCAAAAAAGCTGCCGATATTCTCAGCAGCAATTTTCATAGCTTAGCTTTCCGAAAAAGAAAAAGCCAATGAGTATTGTCTCATCAGCTTTTTGTTTTCTATCTGTACCAGAGATTTTCCATTGTAAAAGGATTAGGAGGATTGTTACCCTTTTTCTTTTCAATCTCATAGTCTATGAACATCTTGTATCTTTTAAGCTCATCAAGGTCAGCTTCAGCAGCTACTCTCATGATAGCTTCTGTTCGTTCCTCAATCTGTGCTTCATGAAGCTCTGTGTCCATTTCTCTGTTCTTTCGGATGAATGTTTCTTCAAGGTCCTCAAGATCGTCAAACTCGACAGTAGCTTTTCCCTCATCGATCTTGTAGATCTTGCTGCCGTTGAAGCCAAACCTTGTAGGGGTATACTCAAAGAAATCATGGCAATACTTGATAGCCTCATCATGTTTGAGCATTTTAGTCAGCTTTTCGGGCTTGATCAGTTCATTGCAGCCACCTGCAAGTGTAGTTGCTTCCTTTTTGTTTTCAATAATTCTCATAATTCTTCCTCCTTGTATTTTTTACTATATCATAACATATTTTGACGATTTGTCAAGTGTGATTAAAATGCAGAATTGGTAAATATCCCCAAAACCGCGTGCCGAGGGTTCGAATCCTTCTGCCCCTGCCATATTAGTGCAATGAAATAGATGCGCTCCAAGAAAAGCTCGTATTTACGGGCTTTTTTTGACGTTTTAGGGACGAAAATTTTTAGTGTGAAACCGTAGTTGTTTTTCAGTCAAAAACGGATTTGAACCCACGACACTTGATACTAATCAAGGGTTTTGGAAATGTGTCGGCATTTTCAAGGGGATCGTTACTGATTTTCGCATAAAACTATTTCACAAAATTTGTAAGCCTATTTTGTTGGTTTCTCACAAAGTTGAAAACCGTTGGAATAGGCTTTTTTCATTTTCTGAGGTTCATTTTCACTGTTTCTTTTACAGGCACAGAGCCTTCACGGGTTGCAATGAACTTCACATAGTTCTACTAATTTTTTTTACTGCACCTTTTTTCAGGTATCTGCTAGTTACGATTAGCTTGGGCATGGTGTCACTTCTTTCGGTGGGTATTGATATCTCTTTGTGAATGTTGTATAATTTAGAAAGTAATAATAAAATACACATTGAGGGAACATGTATGGAGAAATATGAGGTCGCATTACTGAATTTAACTGAAAACTAAGAAGTCATCACGGTTGTTTATGCAGATGAAGCAGAAACATGCGATACAGATGATTTTACAACAATCGAACAACAGAAGTTGTTTATACAGGATTGGTTTGCATTGTTATAATATATCAAGAATCCAAGGAGGAATATTTCATGAGTTTATTTGGTGATATTGATCTGACTAAGCTGTTTGACCATGACAGCGAGTACGGAAAAAGTTATGTATTCGGTGAGCTTACAGACGAGATGATTGCAAGAGCCGAACAGACTTTAGGATATAAAATGCCTGCATCATACATTGAACTGCTGAAGGTTCAAAACGGCGGTATGATTTCTGATGAATTTGATGAGAGCTGGCTAACAACGATCTACGGAATCGGTCCCACTGCTGACACATACAACAGTCTGGAAGAGAGGTTTGAAAACTGGAATGAAGAATGGGAGTATCCTGACATTGGTATTCCTTTCGGTGAAACACAGTCAGCAGGTCATGATATGTATTACATGGATTTCAGATCTGCTGACGAAAACGGCGAACCTCGCATTGTCAGAATAGACAACGAGATGGATAATGAAGTTTATTTCGTCGCTGACAATCTCGTGGAGTTTATTAAGCTGATAATTGCCAATCAGCAAATTGAAGAGAAACGTTTGGATTAAGGAGATTGTTATGGGTCTATTTTCTAAAATAAAGAATTTTCTTAGAGGTCCTATTTATCGGATAAACAGAGAAGTTTTGGCGGATTATATGAATAATGAAATTCAGTTTTCAGTGGAGAATAATTTATCTGCCTGTGGAGAATTTTATTTGTCACCATCAGAAGGTGAAACCGAAGAGCATATCATCATAACCAACAACGATGCTCCGTGTAAATGTCCGATGGAGTCAGAGAAAGATTTTACAGGCATTACGATTTACGCCAACAGAAGTTCATATTACGATCCTGAAAAGGATGAGATTTATCGCACTGTTGATGAATTTATACGATTCAAATTGAATGAATTTCCTGAATGGTTTATTTTCAGAGGTGAAACATCAGATTTAGATAAGTATATGATTAAGAAGTAAAAAATCAAATCCGAGAATTATGTACAAGCCGTAATCAGACACACTCTGATCACGGCTTTTGTTTTACTCCTTCTGATACCTGACAGCATCCTCGTAGTCAATGGCACCGTTGATTTTACGCACCTCGTTGATGCTTATGACAAGAAGCTGATGAAGCGTTTCATCGTCAACATCATTCGCCACCGCAAGCAGGTGCGTCAGCTTGCCAAGCTCAACAGCAACCTTTAAGAGCAGATGTGCCAAGCGCTGTTCTGTACCATTGATCTGCGCTTTCACTGTTTCGGTAATCATTGGTGAGATATAGTTGAGATTATCTTGCTGACTCAGATAGCCGATGTAAGACAATATAGCCTTTTCAATGAACTCACTTGCTACATAATTCTTGTTCGTATAAAATGTGTCAAGTGATATTGACAAAACCAAAAGTGAGTATGGCAAAGCACTTTTGATAGGTGAATACATTCCGCAGAATACAGATGGTGCAGTAAAATTGCTTGAGAAAGCTGTCAAACTTAAAAACAGCAATGCAAAAAGATTTCTTGCACTTGAATATATTTCAGGAGAACATTTGGAGCAGGATATTGAAAAAGGAATAGCCTTGCTTACCGAGTGTGCGGACAGCGGAGATGTCATTGCTAGTTACAGGCTAGGCAAAATTTATTTGCAAGGCGAGATAATGTCTCAAAATCTAGACAAAGCAGAAAGATATTTGCTCTTGGCGGCAGATAACGAGTACACTCAGTATGCACTTGCAAAGCTGTATTTGCAGGAAGAAAAGTATGATATACAAAAAGCTGTCAATTATTTTGAAAATTGTGCTGACAAAAATCATTGGGCAAGTTATCAGCTTGGCAGGATCTATCTTTTCGGGGCAGCGGGACTTACAAAGGATAAGGATCAAGCTATCGAATGGTTTACTAAGTCCGCAAACGATGGCAACGAGTATGCACAGGCTATGCTGGACGACATATCGAAGTTTGAGAATGACCTGCTTGTGAATACGATATTAAGCCTGTTTGTAAATCTCAGCAGATGCATTGAAGATGATTATGCACAGAAATACAAGTCCTTTAAACAAACAGCAGACTGCAGACTGCGAAGAATGATTAGGCAGAAAAAACTGTCACTGGGTATCAAGGACGAGCAGGCTCAGAACTATGAGTAATCATATTAATTCCGGAATATATAGATGTTTGAATGGCGGATTGTTTGGTGACAATTATTGCAAAGCCAAGCGTTTATATACGGATGTAAGTGATTTTATAACATAATTAATAAAAGGTGTATTGATTTAGTGAAAAATGTTTGATATAATATCATACAAAGGTGGTGAAGGATATGCTTAAAATCGCAGTTTGTGATGATAATGAGAGCTTTTTAGAAACATTAAAAAAAATAATTTCTGAAAGTGCAAGAGATTATTTTAAAGATATAAAAGTTCAATGTTTCAATAATGGTCAACGTTTATTGTATCAGCACAAACGTTTATTTTTTGATGTGATTTTTTTGGATATTGATATGCCTGAATTCACAGGCTTTGATGTTGCAGAAATATTAAGAAAACAAAGAAGGGATTGTTATATAATATTTGTTACAAATCACAACGAACTGGTGTACGGAAGCATGGAATTTCAACCGTTTTACTTTATACAAAAGTCTAGCGTTTCAAGATTAAATAAAGATGTTGTTAATGTCTTAAACAAGCTTTCTGTTTATTTAAAGCAGCACCAAAAAATAATTTTGAGCGATGAAGAGCATGGGCGAATCTGCATTCAATACAGAGACATTTTGTATATTGAAAGTGACAATCATCATGTGAAATATTGTATCTTGGATGAGTATGGTTCACAGATTCATATTAAAGTACGTGCAGTTATCGGTGACCTTGAAAGTGAGCTTGCGGAATACGATTTTTCGAGAGTTCATAAAAAGTATCTTGTTAATCTTAGTCATGTTTTTAATTTGGATATGAAAAATGACGAAGTTATTTTTAAGCAAGGTTTTAGACTTACAATGAGTAGAAAGTACAAACACATGGTTGATACCGATTTTTCAAAATATTTGAGGGAAACGATATAAATGAGTATAATATGGATTGCTTTTGAAGTGATTATAAATTTCTATGAAGGTTTTATGGAAACTTATTTTATATATAAGTTTTTGCCTCCGAAAACAGAAAGCACTAAGAAAAACATTATTGCTTTTGCATTGTGTTTCTGTACGCTCGGATTACTGATAACCGTAATGAATTACTTAACGATTTTTGAGGGCATTCTTGGAATTGTCTGCTACTTAATGGCTTTGTTTCTCTATGCCCTAGTGAACAGAAAAGGCAGTATAATAAAAAAACTGTTTGCAGCCACTGTTCCTCTTGTTATGATTTCTTTAATATCTATAATTACGCTTAATTTTGTTTCATCAGTAAATTCAATGTCAATAAAAGAAATAGTTACGGAATCCGGATTTGCTCGTTTTACGGTATTGATTTTTGCACAGGCATTATTCTTTATTTCAGTAAAGTTGATGCTGAAATTATTGGCAACGACTTCTGAGAACTTTAATGCAGTTGAGTGGATCGCTATTATATTAATACTTGCAATATCCATTATTATGATGTTCTTACTTCATTTGATAGCTATTGATTCAACGCAGAGACTCTATATAAACTTATTGATTTTAACGATAGTTGCAGTTAACATTATAATCTTTTATATGATTGATTCTATTTCTGTGAAAAATAATCAGAAAAAAGAACTGGAACTTTTAAAGATCCAAGAGCAATACAGTCACCAATATATAGAGAATGCAAGTCAGCAATATGATTCGATAAGAAAGATTAGACATGATTTGAAAGATCAATTGTCCGCTGTATATACAATGATAGTTCAAGGACACGCAGATGAATCAATGAAGTACATAGAGAAATATGTTAACGTTATATCAATCAGTGAAAGCTTTGTAAATACAGACAATTATATTGTAAATGCTATTATAAATTCTAAGTTTGCAGTCGCAGCGACAGAAGGAATCAGAACAAATTGCAGCTGCATTAAGAGCTTTGATGGTATAGATGATATTGATATGCTTCATATTTTAAGCAATACGCTTGACAATGCTATAACGGCTAGTGGAAAAATAACTGACGAGTCAGAAAGGTTCATTAACCTTGACATCAGTAAAACAATGGACATATATAGAATAGTAGTCAGAAATGCAATAAATGAGCCTGTTTTAAAAAGAAATCCGAGCCTCAAAACAACAAAATTAAATGTTCATAAGCATGGGTGGGGAATTAAAATAATACGAGAGATTGCAGAAAAATATCAGGGAAGATGTGAATTTTACGAATCGGATAAAATGTTCACATGTTTGATAACGTTAAAATCAACTTTACTGTAAAACGTTAAAATTTCTTTGTATTGGCAAATTTAAGTCATAGCAAATTGAGAGAAACAAGTTAAATTTATAACGAAAAAGAGAGCTGTTACGCCGGTTTTTATATGGTGGACAGTTCTCTTTTTGTATTTCACGACAAAAACTTACACGTCACGCCAAATTGCTTGACTTGAGTGTAAATAAATTGTATATTATAGCAAATAAAAGACTTGGTGGAAGTAATGAAGAGATTAGTATCAATAATTTTGAATTTTATGATATGGTAATGGCAGTGCGACCAGTGGTGTAACGTGTTATTTGACCAATACAAAGGGACATGGTTGGAGCTCGGTCACATCAACACATACAGCAACTGGTTACTCTAAAAGAACATTAAATAAAACAGAATCATATGTGTCTTAATTAGTTTTTATTTGGGCATAATGAAAGCTATGCCCGAATTATTGAACGAAGGAGTGTTGTATATTGAAAAAATATAGATTTGGACTAACGATAATTCTAAGTTGTTTAATGATAACTGGTTGTGCAAGCAATTCTGATATTTCCTCAATAAGCAAGATCTCAGATTACAGTTCAAATGACAATACAAGTTCTTATGAAACAGATGATACCCTTGATGATGAAGTTGAATACTATTATTCAGACGATACTCCGATTTATAGTTTTGAGAAAAGATACGAAAAAATCAAAGAACAATATCCCGATAAGTCTGTGCTTGTTTGGGTAAGTGACCAAAATATTCGATATGAAGATGAAGTAAATTCGTATTTATCTGAACACGATAAAAATTATGTATTGTGTTTCAAAAATCTTACATATGACGTTGATATGGTAGATGATAACTCTAACTTTATAACCTCATATGCACAACTATTGTCAGATGCGTTTGATAATGGAGAGAAATTCGATATAATTGATACAGGGCTTAAATATCAAGGCTTTGATACATTCTATAATCCATATCAGAATTGTGTCAACAATAATTTTCTCGAACCATTAAATACATACCTTGAAAACACCGAGTGCGGTAAGAAAATTTATGCCGAAATGTCAACAAATTATTGGAAGAGTTTAATGATAAACGGCAAAATTTATGGAATCGACGGTTCGTTGTCTTGCTTAAAAGAAGATCTTGGATATGAGCTTAATGCTGATTTAGCTGATAAAAACAGTATAGATCTTGATGATTTTTTAGGAAAATATGATACATCACTCCAGAAAGTTATTGATCTGTGCAAATCCAGAGGTTGGAAATTTACCACCGGAATGTACGGATTTATGCAATTATACTCAAATTATGATTTTATAACTGATAATATTTGCATCGATGATAATGGTCACGCCGTGAATATTTACGAAACCGATTATGCAAAAAATCTTTTCAATACCATATCCGACGGTTTCACAAATGACGTTATAGTCAACCCTGTCAATGATAATATAAATGATATAGATACATATTTTGGCTCTATAAATTCTACATTATGCGGTGGCTATACAAACAACAAATTTAAAACGAGCCAAGAATACGGTTTGCAAACGAGCTATGCCTCAACTGAATCATACACTATATATCCGCAATACTCTAATAAAATATATACTTCTTCAAAAGCTTTGGGCATATGTGCGTTATCAGACAACAAGTATCTTGCATTTGACGCTATCTGCGAGGTCATGACAAATAAAGAGTTGAATGATCTCTTGTGTTTTGGTACTGATTATGACATTATAAATGGTTGCATAAAACCATATGGGTATTATAATACAATGGGTGTCGAAAACAGATTGATACGATATCCGTTTTATGGTGTTAATGACCCTAATTCAAATGAAAAGTACCACGAGGCAATAACAGATTTTAAATTATCAAAGAGTGTTGGCTTTTGTTTTGACACTACAAATGTTTCTGATAAAATTTTAGCTGTTGATAAGGTTTTAAAGACTATTGATTCTGATTTTCCTTCTAAGGAATATAAAACAGGTAAAGAATATTTAGATAAATTGAACGATGATCTGAATTCCGCAGGCTTGCAGGATATTCTTGACGAGGTAAACAGACAGCTGGAGGAGTACAATGAAACACACAATACAGATAATTAGCATATTGTCAGCGGCAGCTATGACCCTGACCGCTTGCGGTAAAAGCGATAAAAATAAGGACAGCAACGCCGCACAGGCAGATAAGTGGAGGATAGTTTCTGTTTATGAATGTGCAGACTATGACAATAACATTTGCTTTTCCACGCAGGAAAATTCACGTCTTGACTTTGTGGATATGACAACCCTTGAGGACAGCCCTGTGTGCGACGACCCTTCTTGCAAACATCGTGAGGGTTCTGATTGCACTGCATATGGCAAGGACAATCACCCTTTTATTTACAATAAAAGACTCTATTATCTGAAAAGTTCCGATATAATAACCAAAGATGACGGAACATATACAACAAATACCATGATGTTTTGTTCTGACATAAATGGTGCTAATGAAAAGCAGGTCGCTGAGATTGACGGGCTTAGCTATAATGATTATGATAGAATGGCGATAGTAGGCAGCACAGCGTATCTTGTCATGACTAACCAGCCTTATGACAAGGATTTTAAAGAACTAGAGCCGTCACTGGAGTTGGTTTCGGTGGCTCTTGACAGCGGAAAAGTCAATAATATAGGCAAAGTCACAAAGGGATATAGCTGCGGTGCGTGGGTGTATGGCTTGTGGGATAATAAGCTCATTTTCCGTACATCAAAGGCGGCAGATGATCGTCCGTTTATGGAACGTTTGCAGGACTTTGCAGATAAAAACGGGCTGTCTGAAAGTGAAGCTATCGAGCAGTATAACGATAAGGCGGAGTATGATTACCAGTATCTTTCCTATGATATTTCAAGTGGTAAGGTGGAGAAAAACGCCATGCCTGAGCCGTCTGCAATATCTGACAACTGCTATTACAATGTGAAAGACGACAAGCCATGCTATCTTGACAAAAGTGGCAAAGAGCAGACTATCGAGGGCATTGATGACGGAACAAACGTGACAAATATTGCAACAATAAACGGCTATGCACTCATAGACAGCGAGAACAGTCAGTATCTTTTCAAAGAAAGCGACAAGACCACTTCAAAACTCACAGATACATATGACATTGCCGCCATAAAGGGCGATCAGGTTATTATCAGAACAGGCGGCACGCCCGCATATGAGAAGAAAGCTGTCTCGGAATTGGAGAACTCAAAATGAACCTCACCCTAACAAACCTCACCAAACAATACGGCAGCTTCACTGCCCTTCAAAACTTCAATTATGAGTTCACCGCAGGGGTGTACGGTCTGCTTGGCCCAAACGGCGCAGGAAAATCCACGCTTATGAATATCATCACCGATAATCTTAAAGCCACATCGGGTTTGGTGAGATTTGACGGCGAGGATATTACCAAAATGGATGCCGACTTCAGAAAAATACTGGGCTTTATGCCCCAGCAGCAGGGTATATACCCAAACTTTACCCTAGAGCGTTTCCTCTACTATATGGCAGCACTTAAAGGTATGAAAAAAGCGGACGCAAAGCCGCAGATAGAAAAGCTAATCAACCTTGTCAACTTGCAGGGCAGCCGAAACAAACGCCTCGGCGGCTTTTCGGGCGGTATGAAACAGCGTGCCCTCATCGCACAGGCTATGCTCGGCGAACCGAAAGTCATTATCCTCGACGAGCCTACCGCAGGCCTTGACCCGAAGGAGCGTATCCGTATAAGAAATCTGGTGGCACAAATAGCTTTCGATAAGATCGTCATAATAGCCACCCACGTCGTTTCGGACATCGAGTTCATCGCAAAAGAAGTCCTGCTGATGAAAAGGGGCGAGATAATCGACAGCGGCGCACCGCATATCCTCTGCGAAAAGATCGACGGCAAAGTGTTCGAGATAACCGCCGACGAGAGTATGCTGAATGATATTTCCGCAAAATTCAAGGTGGGAAATATCTCAAAGGACGAGAAAAATATCTACGTCCGTGTTATCAGCGAACAGCCGCCGAAAGACTTTGAGTACAAGCTCTGTAAGCCCGACCTCGAGGATCTCTACCTCTATTATTTCGACCAGGGGGCGAGCCGATGATCTTCATAAACGAACTGATAAAAGCGTTCTGCAAGCGCACAACTATTGCAATTTTCGCCGTTCTGCTGATTCTCAACGGCGTTTTGCTGTATATAAACGAGACAAAACAGACGCTTGAATACACCCCTGAACAGTACAAAGCCGCCTATCAGACCCTCGAGGGGCTTGACACACACGCCGCTTTTAAGCAAATTTCTCAGAAAAAAACGGAGCTTGAGTTGATACAAAGGCTGTCATTTGGAGAGGATATTTCGCAGGAAAACTGCAATGCTGAGGAACTTTTGAAAAGCTATAAAAACAAGGACTATCTTGAATTTACAAACGATATCTACCCCGAAACAGAGCTGACCGACCGCCTTTTTGAGGAGATATCAGCCTGCGAAAATTATGACAGCTATCTTGAAAATATCGACAGCACCGCACGGAAAATGACGGGCATTTCGCTGTTTGCTGACCCTGACAGTTTCAGCTACAAAAATATCGCACGAACGCCTGCGGACTTCGCCCACCTCAAAGGCTCTAAGCTCACCGCCGCACCCTCAAAGGGCGTTTCAATGGCAACGGGTTTTCTCGCCACAGACCTTATTGCAATACTGATGATAATGACCGTGGTTGTCACGATTGTCACCCGTGAAAAAGAGCTTGACCAGATAACCCTCGCGCGCACGACTTTCAAGGGCAGAATGCCGCTCGGTATCGCAAAGCTTTTCACCTGTTTTGCGGCGGCGATGGCAGCTGAGATCTTGCTTTACGCCGTGAACTTCGCAGTTTCATATTTTACATATGGCTTCGGCGACCTGTCAAGACAGATACAGTCGGTGTATGACTTTAACGGCAGCAGTCTGAAAATATCCGTACTGCAATACTTTGCACTTTTCTTAGCGGCGAAACTTGCAGTTTACTGCGTATTTGCAGCGATCATCTACCTTGTGACGGTGGTATCGAACACCGCTGTAAAGGTATACGGCGCGCTGATGATAACCATAGCGGCGGAAGCTGTGCTGTACTATACCATACCGAGCACGAGCTATCTTTGTCCGCTGAAATACATTAATATTCTTGCATACGCCAACACAAAAGATCTTTTTGCAAACTATCTCAATCTCAACCTTTTCGGAAAACCTGTCAACTATATGGCTGTATTTGTCAGCTCGGCGTTGGTATTGCTGATTGTGATTTCCATACTCTCTGTACTGATATTTTCAAAGCAAAGGGTAATAAAAAGCCGCACAAGAAAATTCAGTCTTGCAAAGTTCAGCATTTTCAAGGGCAGGACGACAAACCTCTTTTTGCAAGAGTGCTACAAGGTCTTTATCGGCGGAAAGGCTCTGCTGATTTTGATAGCATTTGCAGTCATCACCGCAGTTTCATATTCTCCTATCAGCGAGAGCTTTTCGTCAGCAGACGAGGTTTATTACAAGCAGTATATGCTTAAATTTGAGGGCGAATACACTTCCGAAAAACAGAAAATGATAAACGAGGAAGATCAGAAATTTGCCGACGCACAAATGAAAATGTCAGAAGAAATGGCGAACTCAGAGGGCGACGGCGTTTTCTTAATGATGAAGTATCAGGATATACTTGCTCCGCAGTACGCATTCGAGCAGGTCAAGGCTCACGCTGAGTATCTGAGTACAACAGAAAACGGTGAATTTGTCTACGACAGCGGCTATAAGCTTTTGACGGGCGACGAAAGTGCAGGCAACAAGGACTTGACCCTTGGTCTTACCGCAATGGCAATGGTGATACTTTGCCTTACCTACGTTTATGCCGCCGAGTATCAGACAGGTGCGAACGTGCTGCTGAAAACCTCGGCCCGTGGCAGGGAGGACACCTTTCTTTGCAAGTTCGGCATTGGCGTTATCATTGTGACGATCATTTTCGCTCTGACCTATACGCCCTACTTTTACAACGTTATCAGCGCATACGGCACAAGAGGGATAAATGCCCCAGCCTGCTCGATAGAATCACTTTCAAATTTTGATATTTCTATCAAAGAATATCTCATTCTCATAAGCCTTGGGCGGTACCTCGCTTTGCTCTGCGCAATGCTCATCATCTATTTTCTGTCGGTAAAGCTCAAGAGTGTTATCTCGACATTCCTTGCGGCGACGGCGGTGCTTATTTTGCCGATATTGCTGGCGCTGCTGGGGATAGAGGCGTTTGAGTATGTTTTGCTGAATCCTATTTTGGTGGGGAATTTGTAAAGGGCAATATCTTGATAAAAATATTTATTTAAAACCACACATCCAATACAAGCTTTATCTAAAATGACAATACTTGTATAATTCAAAGTGATAAAGACCTGCAAATAAAAGTCAAGCCCCAATCAATTGTTCTTTCTGCACAAGCTTTGATACTTTACCTTAAAAGCTGATAAGGAAAGCTTTGAAACAGAATGGATATTAGGAAATTTCAGCACGAAATTGACCCATTTTTCGCGTCCGTCAGACTCTCTGCGAAGTGAAGTGAATAATGTGTTAGCATTTGGAAATCAGGAATCAAGCAGGCTGAATAGTCATCGATCAACAAAGGATTGACTACGGATACAAATATACCCTGGTTGTGGAGTGCATTGGCGATCGGTTCATAATATGCACCTGTGTATTCCATAACAACCTTTGTTTCACCTGAAAGTGCTGTGCGATAGTAAGTGACTCTCCTGGTGTACGTGAGCCTGCACCTGTGTCTATTTCCCCGATCCGTGCCTTTTGCACCCACGTCCCCAGCGTCCCTTTGGGGATGCACAGCTCATCTGCTGCTGCCTTGGTGCCAATCTCCTTTGCGAGCTTTATTGCCTGCTTTTTAAACTCTTCATCATATTGTTTTCCTGTTCCCATTGATGACACACTCCTTTGTTTTTATTATACTTTGATTGTTTTGTATGTGTCAATTTTTATTATACAGGATCAGGTTTTCATTCATCAATAAACGGACAAGCAAATAGCCCTGAATTGACACAGACAAAAGAAAACATAGAAATATGGATTTCTGAAAAGCACGAATTATATATATAACCTTAATCCGCAAAACTCACTTCCACCAAACCCTTGCCAAACTGCCTCAAATATGGTAAAATAGAGATATAAAGCTGCTGCAAAAACAGCACCCGGTGGGTGAAAAATAATGAAACCAAAAATAGAGGTAGTATTAAACGATGAAAGACTGATCACACCAAGCGGATTATGCATGGTAGGACAGGTATTCGGAAAATCAAATCTCACGAAAAAAGCGGCACGAATGAAAACGGACAAGAGATCACAGTCGCAGATAAAAAACGTAGATATACTCCTGACAGAAATAGGATTGCTTACACTTGCAAAAACAAGCTTCGATCATGTCAACGAATTTCATTCGGATTCCGAATATTACAAGCTCTCACTCGGAATAGCATACGATATCCCCTCCGAATCGACATTAAGAATGCGTCTCGATGCCATAGGACAGACCATGAACTTCAAGCTCATGGAAGGAAACATTGATATGTTCAAAGCTTGTAAAATTGAACCGTCTCCTCTCACTTGCGGATATGTTCCCGTGGATCTGGATGTAACACCCTTTGACAATTCCAAATCCCATAAGGAAGGAGAAAAAGACTATGACAAAAACTATGAAAATTGAAGGCATGATGTGCAGACACTGCGAAATGCACACAAAAAAGGCTCTTGAAGCGCTTGACGGAGTAATTTCCTCAGAAGTGAGCCACACCGAAGGAACAGCTATTATTACCCTTGAAAAGGATATTTCGGACGATGTCCTTAAACAGGCGGTCGAGGAGCAGGGCTATCAGGTGACCGGCATTTTGAATTAAAGTGAATTGCAGCAAGAAGAGTGATAATCTCACGTCGGCTTGTTTGCAATAATGAAAGGATAGGGAATGAAACAATGAACATCTCTGAATTTATCGAAACAGCGAAAACCCTTAACGTGCTTGGAATTAAGATTACAAAAGACAATGAAACAGCAGCTGAATGGTACAGCGAAGCTGAATGCCGCAGAAATATATATTCGGCTACCAAGAGTTTTACATCTTGTGCAATGGGATTTGCAGTTCAGGAGGGATTGATTTCTCTTGACGAAAAACTGACCGACGCTTTTGCAGAGGATTTGCCTGATAGCATTGACGAAAATCTTAAAGCGGCAACAGTTCGTGATTTGCTCACAATGTGCTTAGGACAGGAGCATGGTAATCTTATGGGAGCGCAGCGTCCGCTGTACAAAGAAGATGATTGGGTAAAAATGTCTTTGGCTATTCCGTTTAAGTATAAACCCGGAACACATTTTGTGTATAATAATGTCGGTCCGTATCTTGCAGGTATCCTTGTACAAAGACGTGCGGGCTGTGATCTTGTTTCCTATCTTACTCCAAGACTTTTTTCCCATCTCGGAATTAAACGTCCGACATGGGAAACTGACCCTCTTGGAAACAGCTTTGGTGCGGGCGGTTTATTCCTCACCCTTTCCGAACTTCACAGCTTCGGGCTATTTTATCTTAACAAAGGCAAATGGAACGGAAAACAGATTTTATCCGAGAAATGGATAGAAGAAAGCACAAAGCCCGCTGATACGGATTATTATGGTTATCTTTTTTGGAGAGGTGAGTGCAATTCTTTCAGAGCAGACGGAAAATATTCTCAAATCTCAATGGTTCTGCCAGATAAGAATACGGTTATATCCCTTGTTGCGGAATGTCGCAAGGGCGAGGAGCTTATGCGCGCGTTATATGATTTGGTTTGTTCAAAATTATAAGGCAACCTCTAAAAACCAACAAAAATATAGCAACTTAGAGAGTTCGAGCAAAAGCAGTCAAACATCACTGAAACATAGAACTTTCCATCATTTGCCTTCGCTTCGCTTATGTCGGTCACAGCTTTTTTTTCAAAGGCCTGTCTGTGTAAAAATCACGTCTGAGAAGATCATCCGATTTTCGAGCAAGCCGATCCGCTTTGGTTATCCCGTTTGGCTTTCTGCGAGGCTTGTGTATCAATCCTATCTGCACCATGACCTTGCGTACAGTAGCTTCACATGGAATGTCAATGTCAGTTTTCCCGGCATCCTTTCTCTGCTGCAATGCAAGATACATACGCTCTCTGACGTAGCAGTCATTATATTGGTTTTCTTCGAGGATCTTCATCATTTCATCTGCAAGCGCCTGATACTTCCTGTGATTGATATAATCCCCTTAGAGTAGACACATGAAATAATAAAATGGTGTAACTCT